>ERZ1048068.244-NODE-244-length-50844-cov-6.581563_pt1 | contig 50844 bp, 46 predicted proteins | sample MGYA00383098_ERZ1048068 | MGnify/ENA primary metagenome ERZ1048068 (study PRJEB29581, sample SAMEA5548368) | metagenome | biome: marine; feature: coastal; material: water | depth 1 m | study: Short-term variability in the microbial, nano- and picoplankton dynamics...
TTTATCCACCACAATATAATCTTTTAAACCATCAACAACAACCAACTTGTCTTCAGTAGTTCGGATCATGTTTCCTGATGCATTTTGAAGCAATGAGGAGGCATTTATCACAACATTCTGGTTGTCATCTTTGTCCAATTTATCATACAATGATCCCCAAGAACCGAGATCATTCCAATCGAAAGAAGCTTCAACAAGACACACGCTGTCAGAAGGTTCAAGAATAGCGTAATCTATCGAAATGTTTTCAGATTCTTTATAATTAATGTCAATAAATTCTTTTTCTTCAGGGGTATTCAACACATTCCACCCTTTGGTAAACAAGCGATTCATAGTGGGTTGATACGCCTCAAATGCATCACAAATTGCTTGTACGCTCCACACAAAAATTCCTGCATTCCAAACATAGTTTTTAGCTTCAATGAATTTTTTGGCGGACTCGTAATTGGGTTTTTCTGTAAATTGAATAACAGGAAAAACGGGTCCATTTTCAGTCACATTGTATTGAATATATCCATAGCCCGTGTTAGGAAATGTAGGTCGAATACCCAATGTTATTAATGATTTTTGATCTTCCGCCTTGTTAAAAGCAATGGCAATATCACTAGCAAATGCCTCTTCATCTTCAATCCAATGATCGCTCGGAGCTACAATTAAAGAAGCTTTAGGGTTGATTTTTTTAATTTTTAAGGCCGCATACAAAATACACGGAGCCGTATTGCGCATGGCGGGTTCTGAGATAATTTGATGCAAATTAATTTCAGGCAATTGCTCGGCAACCAAATCAATATAACGTTCATTAGTTAAAATATATATTTGATCTGGAGGCACTACTTTGACCAAACGATTGAAAGTCTTTTGAATCAAGGTATGACCGCTTCCCATAACATCGTGAAATTGTTTGGGAAACTGAGATGTGCTCATTGGCCAAAAGCGAGAACCTACGCCTCCTGCCATGATAAGTGCATAATGATTGTTATTTTTTGTCATATTTTTCTACTTCAGCATGAGGAGAAAACAAATACTGTTTGCCTGTTTTGATTTCGACACACAAAAATCGCTTTCTTCGAAGTTTTCCTTTACGGAAGATTTTGCCTTTAGAACTGATAAAATCAGTGCCCTCATCGAGTTCAAAGATAAGATTTTTATTGGTAGGTTGGTCGAACTCCTTGAGCGCCATTACGAGTTTAAAATCACTATCTGTACTGGCTTTTGGGTTTTTAATATGAGCTGCCAAAATCGAAAGAAGCGGGTTTGGAAAAATGGAGGGCTGCAGAAAGGGAAGCATTAATGTTTTAAAAGCCAACTTCCACTCGTATCCGTGAGGCGCTACTTTTTTTTGAACAGAAGCATATACTTTTAAATGCGCCAACTCATGAATTAATGTAATCAAAAATCGATAAGGGTTTTCAGTAGCATTAATCGTTATTACATGTTCTCCGTTGGTTTTTTTTCGATAGTCACCGTGTCGAGTTCTTCGCGCCTTTACAATTTTTACGTCAACATTGTATTGGCTAATTATGTTTTTACATAATGAAACGGAATCAAAAGGTAGGTGATATTGAAGCTGTTGATTGATCACGGAGTGCTGCTCGAAACAGGAAGTACTTTGCCGTTATAAAAGCGATTTCCTTCCAAAGAAAACTTCATGATATAATCCGCCATTTCTAAGGCCGATAGAGGCGCTTCGTATCCGGGAAAAGCTTCGGCCAACATTTCTGTTTGAACTGCGCCAAGCGCCAGTGTATTGAACGAAGGACCTGATTGTTTGTATTCTTCTGCCAACAATTCGGTGAGTATTCCTACCGCACCTTTGCTACTGCTGTATGCCGCCAAACCTGGAAACTTAGCCGTTCCTTGGACGCCTCCCATGCTACTAATAGTGACTACATGACTTTGTTTGTCCATGTACGGAAGTATATTTCTAGTAAGATTTGCCACGCCAAACACATTCACTTTGTAAACGTTTTCAAAATCTGAAAAAGAAGTTTCTGCAAAAGGTTTGTTTAACAATACACCGGCATTATTGATTAAAACATCGACATGATTCCATTCTTTTTTAATAAAATCAACTACAGATTTTATAGAAACTGAGTCGGTAATATCAAATGGAAATGCGGTAATTTGAGAATGATTCAATGCAGTTGCTGGAGCTGCATTGCGAGAAAGCGCCAAGACTTGATGGCCTTGGTTTGCAAGTAGTTGAATGAGTTCGTAACCTATACCTCTACTCGATCCAGTAACAATAATATTTTTTGCCATACGATTGACTAAAGTACAAAAATCTCAACAAAATAGATTTTAAAAAATTACACTACCATGGTAAGGGGGTTTTCAATGAACCCCTTTAAGGTTAGCAAAAACTGTGCTCCCGTAGCACCATCTACAGTGCGATGGTCACAAGCTAGCGTCAGTTTCATTGTGTTACCCACCACTATTTGACCGTTTTTAACGACTGGTTTTTGTACAATACTTCCTACGGATAAAATAGCTGAGTTGGGCTGATTGATAATTGAAGTAAACTCATCTATTCCAAACATTCCCAAATTGGAAACGGTAAAGGTACTTCCTTCCATTTCTGCGGGAGTCAGTTTTTTATCACGTGCTCTTACTGCATAATCTTTGACTTGAGTTCCGATTTGAGGAAGCGTTTGTTCGTCTGCAAACTTAACTACAGGAACAACCAATCCATCGGGAACTGCAACAGCTACTCCAATGTGCACATGATGATTCAATTGCATTCGGTCATCGAACCATTGAGAATTTACTTGTGGATGCTGCTTTAGAGCCAAAGCACAAGCCTTAACAACGATGTCGTTGAATGAAACTTTGGTATCGGGAAGCGAATTGTATTGTTGACGGAAAGCAATACTATTATCCATGTCAAATTCGACAGATAGATAATAATGAGGTGCCGAAAATTTCGATTCAGAAAGACGTTTTGCAATTACTTTTCTCATTTGAGAATTTGGAATTTCTTCAAAATGCTCTTGTCCCGAAGGTACAAAAGGAGCAGAAGATACTCCACCTTGGGAAGGTACGTAACTTTCAATATCTTTTTTAACAATACGACCTTGGTCGCCTGTTCCCGCTACATTCCTTAGATCAATTCCTTTTTCTTTTGCTAATTTTTTGGCTAGTGGAGAAGCTTTTAATCTACCTTCGGTAACAGGTTTTTCATCGGCGGGAGCAACCGCTTCAGCTGCTTTTACTTGCGGTTCTTTTACAGCCTCTACCTTGGGAGCTTCTGCGGGAGGGTTTTCAGTAACAGCGGTAGGCTCTTGAGCAGCGGCTACTACAGCCTCTACATTGATATCTTTGTCTCCAATAATAGCTAGCAAGCTGTCCACTGGTGCGCTTTCACCTTCTTTAATTCCAATATAAAGCAACGTTCCTGAATAGAACGATTCAAACTCCATTGTGGCTTTATCGGTTTCGATTTCGGCTAAAATATCTCCTTCGCTAACAGTATCACCTACTTTTTTATTCCAAGTAGCTACAGTTCCTTCTTCCATCGTATCGCTCAATCGAGGCATCTTAATTACCTCCACACCTTCGGGTATGGTGTTTTGTTCTGAAGTCGATGAAACTTCGGTTGTTTCTTCGGAAGACACATCCTCAGTGACAATAGCTGAAACCTCCTCAGCCTCAGGTTTTGGGTTAGAAAGAAGGCCTGAAATGTCTTCTCCTTCTTCTCCAACAATAGCAAGAAGTGTATCCACCAAAGCACTTTCGCCTTCTTGGATTCCTATGTGAAGTAAAACACCCTCGTAAAAGGATTCAAACTCCATAGTTGCTTTATCTGTTTCTATTTCTGCGAGAATATCTCCCTCAGAAATGGTATCACCAACTTTTTTAATCCATTTGGCTACTACACCTTCTTCCATGGTGTCACTCAAACGGGGCATGTTAATTATTTCTGCCATTGTTATAATTTATGTGATATAAATGGATAATTTTCTTGTTCGTACACAACGTCATACATAACGTTTTTGTCTGGATAAGGTGAATCGTTGGCGAATTTTTCACATTCGGCTACGCGTTCTTTGACTTGCTTAGCGACCTCATCCAAAGCTTCTTCAGTAGCCAAATTATTATCCAAAATATGTTCTTTGATCTGAGTAATTGGATCAATTTTTTTGTATTCTTCCACTTCTGCTTTGGTTCTGTAGTGTTGAGCATCGGACATTGAATGTCCTCGATAGCGGTATGTTTTCATTTCAAGAAAAGTAGGTCCGTCTCCACGTCGGGCTCGTTGGATGGCTTCATCCATTGCCTCGGCAACCTTTACAGGATTCATTCCATCTACAGGGCCGCATGGCATTTCATAACCAAGACCCAGCTTCCAAATATCGGAGTGATTGGCTGTACGTTCTACAGAAGTCCCCATAGCGTATCCGTTATTTTCTACTACAAAAACTACTGGGAGTTTCCAAAGCATTGCAAGGTTTAAGGTTTCGTGAAGCGATCCTTGTCTAACAGCTCCATCTCCCATATAACAAAGGGTTACATTGTCACGATCGTGGTATTTATCTCCAAAAGCCATTCCTGCTCCCAAAGGGATTTGGCCTCCTACGATTCCGTGACCTCCATGAAATCTAAATTCTTTCGAAAAAATATGCATTGAACCTCCCAAACCTTGTGATGTTCCGGTAGCTTTACCAAAGAGCTCTGCCATTACACGCTTTGGGTCAACGCCCATTCCTATTGGCTGAACATGATTTCTGTAGGCAGTAATCATCCTGTCTTTGCTTAAATCCATGGCATGAAGAGCACCTGCCAGAACCGCTTCTTGACCGTTGTATAAATGAAGGAATCCTCTTACTTTTTGTTGAATGTAAACCGCAGCCAATTTGTCTTCAAACTTTCGCCAAAACAACATATTTTCGTACCAGTTGAGATAGGTTTCTTTCGTAATTTTTTCCATTCACTAATTTGTTTTAAAAATCAAGGTAAAAATTTTGCAATTTTTTACTCATTCAATTTACAAATGTAGCATTTTCGTAGGTTGTGGAAAAATATCGAAAGTGAAATTGAGAAGTCGTTAACGATTTTTCTAAAATACTGCTAAAAATACTCGTATTTATCCCCAAAGTTGAAAGTTAAGGAAAAACGAAGTGTATTCTCTAAAGGACTCCTAACTTTACTTGCGGATATAAGATAAGATAGATCCACATCAACTGTATTGTACTTAAAACCAGCGCCAAAAGAAAGTAATTTTCGTGCTCCTTTGTCTTCATTTTCATTGAAATACCCTGCTCGAAAAGCAAAGGACTGGTTGTACCAATACTCAAGTCCCAATGCCCAAGTAACCTCTTTCAACTCCTCGCTAAATCCGTCGGGGGCATCATTAAAAGACTTAAAAACTCCCGATAGAAAACTAACATCAGGTTGTCTATACCCAATAATTTCGGTTTCATCGTTGTTATAAATGGGTTCACTTGGCGTGGGAACTAGTAGTTTGTTAATCTCCAAATTCACAGTAACACTATTATAGGTGTCAATCAAAAATTCAAAACCACCTCCCAGTTTCAGGTTGGTAGGAATGTAATTTTCTTGGCCGCCTTCGTCGTATTTTAGTTTGGGACCTAAGTTTGAAATATTAAATCCTGCTCTCCAACGTCCATTAAAAGCGTCGAATGATTTTTCTTCGGACTGATAGTATCCAGAAATATCGACTGCAAAAGTAGAGGCAGCCTCTCCATCTCCACCAGGAATTGCATCGAGCTTGAGGTCAGATCGAATAAAACGACCGGTTACCGCCATAGCGAACTGATCACTTAATTGCAAAGAATAAGAAGCGTCTAGCGTCAATTCGTTGGGACTTTCAATGTAGGGATTGATGAAATCATCCGGGATTTTACCCAATTCGATATCGCCCAAACTAAAGTATTTTAAGCTCGCTGCCCAAGCGCCTCTTTCAGAAATTTTATTGTAATAAGTAAGGTTGGCAAGAAAAATATCGTTGACCAACTTGCTCAAATATGGTGTGTAGCTCACTCCTATTCCTACTTTTCTTTCTGCAAAAGCATACTTTGAGGGATTCCATTGTTGTGAATATGCATCAGGTGAAGAAGCAACACCTAGTTCTCCCATACCAGCCGCTCGGGCATCTGATGTAATTAATAAAAAAGGAACGCCAGTGGTAATTACTCTATTTTGGGCAACAGTGTACTGCCATACGAACAGGCAAATAAAAAGATAGGTGTATTTATTTTTCACAATTTTTTTGATTTTTTTTAGCTCTCACAAAACTAATAGGTTTACTTTAAGATAACAAGTTTTTCGAATTTTTCTGCGACTTTATTTGATAACGTAGATTTTACGGAAATCTTATATACATACACTCCTTTTCCTAAAAGTGCACCAAATTGGTCTCGACCGTCCCATGAAACATCTCTTGACAAAAAACCATCGGTAGTTACGGTTTGTACCGTTGACCAAACCATTTTACCAGAAACTGTAAACACTTGAATCCTTACATCAAGAGGCTCAAAGGGCTTGTTGTGTTGAAACCAAAACTCGGTATAGCTGGTAAAAGGATTGGGATAATTTAAAACCCTATCCAATACCAAATCACCATCGTCTATAACTAAAAACTGTATTTCGGCAGAAGAAGAATTGTTGAAAACATCCCATGCTTTGAGAGTTAAAGTGTGTAACCCAGGAGACAGATTTCTAAGAGAATATTGGAGTTTTCCTGCCTGATAAGTATCAATATCAGATTCATAATAATCGTTTAAGACAATAGGATTGGTTTCGTCGCCGTCCAAAACCGCAGAAATATCATGACCAATTCCACCTGCGGTATTGATTCCGTTTTCATCAAAAAGTTCTGCAATCAAAATGGGTGACTCATTCGTAATTCCTCCGTAAACAAATGAAGTGTCGTTCATAAACAATTTTATTTCGGGACCTTTAGTATCAGTTTCAATATAGTCTGAAAGCCCTCCAATTAATAAATCCATCGTATAACCGGATTGATCTTCATAAGATGTGTTGTTTTTGGAATAGAGACTTATTCTAGCATTCCCAACTGGAAGTGCAATATCTTTAGGCACAATAAAATCAATATCGAACAAGCCTTCTTTTACAGTTGCTTTGCCTTTAAAAACTGTTTTGCCCAAGGCTCTGAACTCCAAAGCATCCCCTGCGTTATCATTTCTGAGTGTCTTTTTTTCAATTTCCTTATCATAAACAGTAACCGTGGCGATTCCTTCATAGGATGACAATAAGGTGTTGGTTAGATCGGTAACCTTTCCTCTAAAGTTGATTTTGCTAAGTGCCTTGAGGGTGTCAGTTGCCTGATCTATGGGCACATCATTTACATGAGTCAATACAATCTTTGGTTTTGGGATGGCCAATTTAAGAGCTGGATCTCCTATATAAAACAAAATTCTTTTTTGAGCTGAACCCGAAAACTCAGCTTTGGCTAATCGTAGGGCTTCGCCTACAGTCACATAGTCTTCTGAATCATAAGAAAAAAGGTGTTTGGTAAGAATATTATTGTAATTAATTCCATTGATTACATATATCTGTCGAGTTGTAGAAATCAGCCCCACAGCTCCTCCGTTGGGATTGGAAAAAGTCAATTCTCCAGCAGTTATTCGCAATGGATTGTCAAACCTAGAAAATTCACAGGTTGAAGTAATAAATAAAGGCAATTTGTTGGGGTTATAAAGATTGGCGGCGTCTAACTTGTCAAAAATACGTTCAGACGCCAACCCATCTTCACCTCCATGACCAAAATAATTAAACACCAAAGCTCCCAAATTCAAATCGTTTTTAATCAATGTATTTACGGCAGGATATCGGTCTCCGGCAGCAGAGGCTTCCTGAACAAAAGCATCTGAATGAATTTTTTTGACATTGATAAATGGCTTTTTGTCGTATAGCACATCTCCTAATAAATCAATATTTTCTTGAATGGTTGTTTCCCAACTCTCATCGACATCATCTGAGACAAGAATGAATGAATTGCGCCAAGCTCCAAAATTGGATTTGTCATGGTATCTAATAATTTTATCAACTGCTGACTTGGCAGACACCCTATCATCAGCTAAAATTCGTCCAATTGCTATATCCATCCGATTTGAAAAAGAAAGACTTCCTTCATCTGGATCCATCATAGCATAGAAATCATCTGACATAAAAGAGGAGGCGGCGCTATAACTGTTGTAGGAATAAAATGTTGGAACCATATTGTTGTTAAATCTTATTCGATTCTGATAATCGAAAGAAGTATCCCCAAACAAACAGAGGTATTTTAATCTGTTGGAAGAAGTCGATGGATTATCGTACACGTATTTGATGAAATTTCGAATAGCTCCTATGTCTGGATTTCCATTGTTAAACTCCGTGTAAATACTTTCAATGGTTATCACTTTGGTGTTCAATTTGGAATACGAATTGTGAAATTCGGCCAAACGATTGGCTTCAGACTCAAGGTTTTTGTTGGTTATAATTAAATAATCAACATCAGACTCCGAACCCTGAAAATCAAAAACAGTTCCTTTTAAATTTTGATTGGGAACACGATTGGAATTTTCATGAAAATTAGGAGTAAAATAATCGCTTGAAAGCGTTACAAATTTTTTTTGATTGCCTCCTGTAGTCTTAAATGAAAAAGAATTACTGGACGCATCATTTGTATATTTTGTGATACGGAATCGATCTGTTACGTCCCAAACAGCCGGAATAGATGCTGAATTGGAAAATAAAAACTCTACCGTTCCTTCTTGACCTTCTAGGTTAGAAGTAAACGCATATTGGCTGTCTGCTCCGGCAAGGACTCTCTGGTATTGAAGTCGAACGTAGTCTATGTATCCTGCTGAAGCTGGATTTCCTGCATTTTCATATGAGATTTCCACAGAAAGGTTTTCAGAAGAGGGAACTACAGACATTCTTTTAGCACCTCTAGTTTGTGTACCCCCCAAAGGATTTGAATTGTCTTGAGAAAAAACAATTTCTTCGCTAGATGCTGCAAAATTAAATAAGAGTTGTTCTGAAAGGACTTGCACAGTCATCGAGGTTGAACTCGATGCGACCGCAACTGGCTTGACCTCCAAAGTCGCCTCAGAGCCGGATTGAAGACCTGAAAGTTCAAACTCCAAAGTACGTTCGGGATCAAAAGATAAAGGCTCTCCAAACCAGCGTCTGCCTATGTTTCCAATATTGTTTAATTCCTCTTCATGGAACAAATGAACGGTTCCATTTTGTATAATTTGACTTGGAGTATTGATAGGTTGAGAAGCGGCACTGATTCTTTTTCCAGAGGATTCTGATGCCGTTATATAGTATGTAGTTGAAGTGGTAAACAAATTTACATGCGTTTGACTTTCTTCGTTCCACTGGTCAGGACCTTCTGCATAAAACAAAATATAATCGTCATTGTCAAAAGAATTGTCTTCTTCTCCAACTACCAAAATAGGATTTTCCATAACATCGTATCCTTCCACATTTTTATTCAAAAAAGGAATCATTCTTCCACCATTTCCAAATATTTTTAGGTTTTTAGGATTGATGGAGCTCACATTCATCCCCAATTGGTTTAAAAAAGAGCGATCTAGCTTGTAAACTCCGGTCTTTTCAATAGAAAATTGAAACCAATCTCCCGTTGATAAAACAGAATTGCTCCTTTGAGAAAAAGAAGATGTTAGGGAACGGGCTTGGGATATGGATCGTGTTTTTTTGAAAGAAACATCAAATGAGGACACACGCTTTACAACTCCATTTTCAATAAAGAATGGATAGCAATGAATCCCGGCCATAGTCTGACCACGGGAAGCTGCTACAAACAAATTCCATTTAAATTCTGCATGGAGAGCATTGGGACTGATATCGAACAATTCGTTGGCAGAAACAGGAGTTGTAATTACATTGGTAACAACAAAGTCATTTTTGTGAATACCTGGAGACACTTGCCAATGGTGCTCAAAAACAACATTCTGAGATTCAGAATCCAATACGATTTTATTTTCTTTATCAGAAGGCACACGAAAAACAGTAGAGTTGTAACTCCAATCTTGGTATGCATCCCACTGAATTATCACGGATTGTTGCTGTGCATTTGCAAAAAGCAACGAAAGCAAGCCTGTAATGACAAAAAAATTTCTCATACGTTGATTCAATAACGACCTAACAAATAAGAATCGTATATCGTTTTCAAAATTATAAATAATAAACAAGCAAAGGTGACGTTTTATAGAATATAGAATGGAATTATTGTATAATTTTGTTCATCCACTGACGAGACTTGAAATTACGTGTTTTATTAGTATATTGCACTGTTTTTGAAATTAATTTTTTGGACAAAAACCATGAAGAAAACACAACGCTTATTTGTTGCCCTACTGCTATCGTCAAGCCTTGCATTTGTTGGGTGTAACCGATCCTCAGGAGGTAGTAATGTATCACGAGCCACAGGGTGGAGCATTAACAATAAAAAAGGAGGATTCCAATACAACACCAAGTACAAAGGGCAAGAAACTGCCCCTGGACTCGTTTTTATTGAAGGTGGATCTTTTACCAAAGGAAGAGTTCAAGACGACATCATGCACGATTGGAACAATACCCCTACACAACAAAACGTGCAATCATTTTACATGGATGAAACGGAAGTTACCAATCTCATGTATTTGGAATATTTGGATTGGATTAAGCGCGTATTTGGCGCTCCTGACAGTCCTTATCGTATGATCTATGAAGCTGCTCTTCCAGACACATTGGTTTGGAGAAGCTCTTTAGGTTTTAACGAAGACATGGTTAAAAATTATCTCCGACACCCTGCTTTTCAAAACAATCCAGTAGTTGGTGTCTCATGGAATCAGGCTGTAAACTTTGCCAAATGGAGAACTGAAAGAGTTAATGAAAAAGTGTTGGAACGAGAAGGATATCTTAAACGTGATATTGCTATCGTCGACTCACTTATTCGTCCTGAAAACACTTTTAATACAGAGTTATATCTAACACAGCCTCGAACTTTGTTTGGAGATTCAATAAACAATTACATCGGAAAAAGTAGTGAACGCCCAACACCTGGTAAAAAAGATTCCTTATCTTTTGCTGGACGTGAATCAGGAATTTTGTTTCCCGAATACCGACTTCCTACTGAAACCGAGTGGGAATATGCAGCATTGGCATTGAGCGGACTTAGAGAATACAATTTATATCGAGGGAAGAAAAAATATCCATGGGATGGAGAATACACGCGGTCCAAAAACAAACGAACACAAGGCGATCAATTAGCTAATTTCAAACAAGGAAAAGGAGATTATAGTGGAATCCAAGGGTGGTCCAGTGACGGCGCTGACATTACCGCACCTGTAATGTCTTATCCTCCTAATGATTTTGGTCTTTACGATATGTCAGGCAACGTAACCGAATGGGTTGCAGATGTATATCGCCCAATTATTGATGACGAAGCAAACGACTTCAATTATTATCGTGGGAATATTTTTCAAAAAACACAAATCAACGAAGATGGAAAAACTGTTGTTATTGACAGTGATGAGTTTCTAAATCAATTGGAAGCTTTGAATAATGATCCAACGCTTGAAAAAGCAAACGACAGTGTTACTTACGCAGAACGACTCCCGAATGGTAAAATTAATATCTTGAATTTCCCAGGAGAAATCGTAACAGAAAACGTTGACAAAGAAGATACTTATTTGCGAACAAACTATGGCAAAGCCGATAATAGAGACTTTAGAGATGGGGATTCAGGCTCTAAGCGGTTGGGCAGAAACAATGACGAGGACGTGATGTACAATGCACCCAGTTTCCGACCCGGGGAAAAAGATCAAAGCAATGATAAAACTTCCTTGATCAGCAACAAGGTTCGAGTTATTAAAGGAGGATCGTGGCGAGACAGAGCCTTTTGGCTTGACCCAGCCCAGCGAAGATTTCTTCCAGAGTTTATGGCAACAGACTACATTGGATTCCGATGTGCCATGTCGTATTTGGGGCAAAAACCACAAAAGAAAAAACCCAGAGGATAATAACAAACCAAACATATTTAAAAGACCGCTTTTCGAAGCGGTCTTTTTATATAAGGTTATTTTAGTATTTTAGGACAATGAATATTTCGCGGCTACATTCCATTTTTATTAACTGCAACGGTGTCAGTACTGACACCCGAAATCTTCCCAAAGGATGCCTTTTTGTAGCCTTAAAGGGAGAACGATTTGACGGAAATGCCTATGCTCAAGAAGCTATTGACAAGGGAGCTGCCTTTGCAATGGTCGATGACCCAAAACTAAAAGGAGACTGTTTTTTACAGGTTCCCGACTGCTTACAAGGCTTACAAGAGTTAGCAACTTACCATCGACAAACACTTGCTACCCAAATTATTGCTATCACGGGAAGCAATGGAAAAACCACTACAAAAGAACTCATGTATAACGTGTTGTCTCAGGAATTTGACACAGTATGTACTGAGGGAAACCTTAACAATCATATCGGTGTTCCTCTAACGCTGCTTCGACTTACTTCGAAGACTCAAATTGCCGTAGTGGAAATGGGAGCCAATCACATTGGAGAGATTGCGTTTTTAACAGAAATTATTCAACCTGACTTGGGTTATATAACCAACTTTGGGAAAGCACATTTAGAGGGATTTGGAAGTCTAGAAGGCGTGGTAAAAGGCAAAAGCGAACTCTATGATTATCTTATTAAAAACTCCTTACCCATCCTTATTAATGGAGATGATGTAAAACAAAAAGCGCTTGCCGAAAGAGCATCTGTTGTTTCATTTGGAAAAGACGCCCAGCAAACATATTGTGTTACTTTAGAAAATACACACCCCTACGTGTCAGTAAAATTTTCGGGAATTGAAATCCAAAGTCAGCTAATGGGTGCATATAATTACGCCAATATTTCAGCGGCTATTGCACTTGGATCCTATTTTGGAATGCACCTAAAAAATATTGCAAAAGGAATTGAATCCTACATTCCAAAAAACAATCGATCTCAAGAAATTGTAAAAAACAATCGAGCTATTGTTTTAGATGCTTACAATGCCAATCCAACAAGTATGAAAGCAGCTCTTGAGTCTTTTGATAGGCTACCATCACCGAAAATAGCATTGTTGGGCGATATGTTTGAATTGGGAGAATTTGCTGCCAAAGAACATCAAGAAATTGTAGATACAGCCGAAACATTGTCCATAGATCAGTTGTATTGGATTGGAAACGCATTTAATAACACAAACCTTCCTTCTTCAAAACACCAAAGTTTTGAAAACGTAACTCTTTTTAAAGAATATCTTGAAAAAAAATCATTACCGCCTGGAAAGTTGCTAATTAAAGGGTCAAGAGGAATGAAAATGGAGACACTCTTGGACTTGCTTTAGACAGCTTGGATTTTGGTGTCCGTCTCAATGGCATTGTAAATTTTAAGAATTAACAATCCAAATACAACACCGATCAATATCAAAACGATATTAAACAATCCATCAGCGCTAAAAGAAAGACGCAATAAAACGGTAGAAATTATAAAGCCTGTGTTGCGAATCAATTGACTATTTCGCAAGGTATATTGAAAAGACAACAACAGTATAAATACATCTGTAAAAATCAACAAGGTGAAAAAGTCATTAAAAAACAAATGATTTATTTCGGCTACTGAAGAATCCCCAACAGGACCAACAGACAAAACGCTCATTAACCATTCCGAAAAACTGACAGAAGCTAAAATAAATAAAGTGGGTATTAGTAAAATGCTAATCAATTTTTTAGAGGTAATAAATCGATTGATTTTTGGAGAAACTGTTTTTATGGGCAACTTTTCACGCGTCTTTTTGAAAAGATAAATAAGAAAAAACAATATCAAAATTCCTGATAAATCGACCCAAATTTGAATATTGTATTCGCTTTTAAACCAAACTTCTGACATTTCTATATGAGGAATGTCTTTAAATATTTTTCGAATTACAACCAAAGCAATTATTTCGTATTGTTTGGAAATAGAGGTTGTAAAGGATCGAGGTAAATAGTAAATCAATAAATAGGCCTCATACACCAATATGAAAGAAAAGGGAGTATATATGGCGGATATTGGATCAGAAAGAAGCTGAGTATCGTTGAATGGGAAATCAAATTGGTACCGCTTCAAAAAAATCAAGGCCAAATGAATAACAAAACCAACACTGGCCAACGTCAAAATCAAACGTTCAAAAGAGGCGCGTACTTTTTTAGAAAACAACCAATCAAAAGCACCCTCAATCTTCTTATAAAACCCCATAATAATTTAGCTATTGTTTCTATAAATATAGCTTATTTAAAATAAACAGCTCATTATGAGGGTTTTTAAACATAAAAAGTATTGACTTATTGTCAACACTTTTTATGCAAATGTGGGTGATACTGGATTCGAACCGGTGACCCCTACCCTGTCAAGGTAGTGCTCTAAACCAACTGAGCTAATCACCCATTTATCACTGCGAATATATTACAATTTCGGCAATTTTATTGGACGTACTTTTAAAATTAAAGCATTTGTTTTGCATTGCGTATTTTTGAAAATAAAAAGATGAAATTATTTACACGATCGGACATTGATCAAATGGATAAAATTTATCGATTGAATCTAATTAATAGTGTTACGGGCTACAAATCCGCAAATTTATTAGGCACAAAATCGACAACGAATCAACTGAATATAGCTGTTTTTAGCTCCATAACTCACCTAGGAAGCAATCCACCCCTTGTGGGGTTTGTATTGCGTCCCACTACGGTTCCTAGAGATACTTATAAGAATATTAAAGAGACTGGAATTTTTACGGTAAATCATATTCATGATTCAATAATTGAGGATGCACATCACACCTCTGCCAAGTATCCAACAGAAATATCAGAATTTGATCAAACCGAATTGGAGCCTGAGTTCAAGGGCGATTTTGATGCACCTTATGTAAAAAACGCTCGAATTTCTTTGGGATGCAAGTTTCAAAATGAATATGAAATAAAAGAAAATGACACGCTGCTAATTGTTTCAGAAATTGTTGAAATTCATATTCACGACGAAGCGCTTGAAGACGATGGATGGGTTCGGCTTGACAAAGCAAAAACTGTGGCAATAAACGGATTGGACGGTTATGCACTGCCCAATCTTTTGGAAAGATTTTCATACGCAAGACCTAAAAAATAATGGATTTTATCAATCAAGACTTACTGGATTATGTTGCGCATCACAGCGACAAAGAGCCTGAATTGTTACAAAAACTAAATCGGGAAACTCATCAAAAAATATTACAACCTAGGATGCTCAGTGGTAGTTTTCAAGGGCGGGTTTTGTCTTTATTATCTCAGCTGATTCAACCCTCCAAAATACTAGAAGTCGGAACATACACAGGATATTCGGCTTTGTGTTTGGCAGAAGGGCTTCAAAATGACGGAATACTTCACACTATAGATTGTAACGAAGAGTTAGTAGATTTTCAAAAAAAATATTTTGATCAATCAAAATATAAAAATCAAATTATTCAACATCTAGGAAATGCTGATCAAATCATTCCAAGGCTAGAAGATTCTTTTGATTTGGTGTTTTTGGATGCTGACAAAGAAAATTATCCAGTTTACTTGGAACTTGTTGCTCCTAAAATCAATTCAGGAGGCCTTCTTATTTCCGACAATGTATTGTGGAGCGGAAAAGTTTTAGAACCCGTTAAAAAAGAGGACATCGCTACTCGAGAACTCATTAGGTACAATAAATTGCTAAAAGAAGACTCTCGTTTTCAGACCGTGGTACTTCCTATTCGAGACGGACTAACGTTGAGCCGAAAAATTTAAAGGTTGCGCCTGATAGAATCTGTTAAATCGTTAAAGTCTTCTTTGACCTCGTCGATTTGCTTTTGAATACCCTCCGTGTCCAATCCTTCTTTTTGGGCACTGCGTTGAATTTCGTTTTTGATTTCGTTAGTGGCATTTTTGACTTGCGTCATTCCCTTGCCCAAACCTCTTGCAATTTCAGGAATTCTATCAGCCCCAAAAATCAAGAGGATGATAAAAAATATAAAGATAATTTCTGTACCGCTAATAAATAATGGCATTGACATCGGATTGAAAAGCAAAGATACTAAAAAAGGTCATCCCGAAGAATGACCTTTACAGTATTATAAACTTTTAATTAGCCTTTTGTGTTACTTTTAAAAGAATCAAAATCGCTTTCTGCGGTTTTCTTTGGCCAGCTGTTGTTACTGGTATCAATATCAGCTGTTTCTTGATTTGGATCAACAACAACCCCAACAATTTCTTTATCAGTTGCAATCACTTTTTTGACTTCCGCATCGTTTTTTCTCCAAACTTGTACAGGGTATTTAACCAGCTCGCTAGTTCCGTCAGCATAGCTATACTCAACGATTAGAGGCATTACCAATCCACCTGGCTTATCAAAAACAACTTCATAAAAATACTTTGGAACCTCCAATTGAGCACGCTCTTCTGGAGATAAATTATCCATTACATATTCTTTTAAAGGAGTTGATTTATCTAACAAATCTCCTTCTTTCAAACTTTCATCGTAATCTTCGCTTCCTTCTTCAACCATATAAACCAAAGGGGGCAAGTCAGCTTCTGTCATTCCTCGATTTTCCATTATGGTTCGCAGTTCTTTGTTGGGCTTGGGAGAAACATAGTATTTCTTTACTTCCTTGACTCCAATATCAACAAAATCAGTGGTATAAAACCAACCTCTCCAGAACCAATCCAAATCAACAGCTGATGCATCTTCCATGGTACGAAAAAAGTCTTCCGGAGTTGGGTGTTTAAACATCCAGCGTTGTGAATAGGTTTTAAAAGCATGATCAAACAATTCTTTGCCCATAACTGTTTCGCGCAAAATGTTCAATGCTGTAGCTGGCTTTCCGTAAGCATTTGGACCCAATTGGTACACATTTTCTGGGTTGGACATAATGGGTGCAATAAAAGATTGATCACCTGACATGTATCGAACTATTTTACTGGGCTCTCCTCGGCGCGAGGGGTACTTGTCGAGTCCTTCAATAGCTTCTGGATGAGTTTTACCAAACTCTTGCTCTGCAAGATACTGCCCGAATGTGTCCAAACCTTCGTCCATCCAACCCCATTGACGTTCGTCAGAATTAACGATCATGGGGAAGAAATTGTGTCCAACTTCGTGAATAATTACACTAATCATTCCAAACTTCACACGGTCAGAATAGGTTCCATCTTCGTTGGGACGCCCGTAGTTCCAACAAATCATTGGATATTCCATTCCTTGATTTTTTGCATGAACCGATATGGCCTTGTGATAGGGATAGTCAAATGTGTGTTTGGAATACGTTTTCAAAGCACCTGCTACTGCAAGGGTTGACCATTCTTCCCACAACGGATTTCCTTCTTTTGGGTACATAGAAACCGCCATTACATCACGATTTCCAATTTTAACAGCCATCATATCCCAAATAAACTTGCGAGACGTGGCAAATCCGAAGTCACGAACATTTTCAGCATAAAACTTCCATGTTTTCTTTTGATTGGAAAAGTTTTTCTCCGCAGCCTCGGCTTCTTCTTGTGTAACAATAAGGACTGGCTTATCATAGGTTTGTTTTGCTTTTTCAAAACGATTTAACATCGTTTTAGAAAAAACATCTTTTCGATTTTGAAGCTCCCCGGTAGCATCTAAAATGTGATCGGCTGGAACGGTAATTTCAACATCGTAGTTTCCAAAGGGGAGAGCAAACTCGCCATTTCCCCAAAACTGATGATTTTGCCATCCTTCAACATCATTGTAAACCGCCATTCTTGGAAAGAATTGGGCAATTACATAAGCACGGTTTCCGTCTTTAGGGAAAAATTCATATCCAGACCGACCTCTACCATTTACGTGGTTGTTGATATTATACCACCACTTGATCGAAAATGAAATTTTTGTCCCACTTTTTAGGGGTTTGGATAAATTTATACGCATCATCGTTTGATTAATCACATAAGACATAGGCTTGCCTTTGTAATCTCTCACGTATTCAATATTAAAACCACCATCAAAGGGATCGTTAAGGTAATTATTAGTGAAAGAAGATGGATAATCAAACGGTTGGATTCCGCTTCCGTTGCGTTCCAATGAAGGAGAATCTTTCTTTCGGACATTTTGATCCAGTTGGACCCAAAGGTATTCCAAATCGTCAGGAGAATTATTGAAATATGTAATGGTTTCTTCCCCGTAGAGTTTTTTGTTTTTATCATCCAGCTCGATTTTCATGTCGTAATCGGCTCTTTGCTGATAATATGCGCTTCCTGGCGCCCCTGAGGCAGCGCGATACATATTGGGAGTAGAAAACTCTTCGTAAAGTTGTCGAAACTTATTTTCATTAATGTGCCCTGAAACAGGGGCTTCAGATTCAGTTTCTTGAGCAATTGCAATCCCTGAGAAGAGAATGAATGCTGATAAAAAAATTGTTTTGAGGGTTTTCATAATAGGGTCTTAAATTTTAAATGAGCATAAATGTAACAAAAAATCACGTTTTTGTGAATAGTTTTAAATAAATATTGTGTTTTTAAAGTTGCCTTGAATTTGTAAAAAGCTTTTTTTCATCGTGTCACTTACAAAATGAACAATGTTTTGCTGATCTTCAAAAAGATCAAACAATAGCGAATTGGCTATTTCAAGCTTTTTGAAAGGAGGAACTTGTTCTACTTCAAAATAACACACCACTTGATCGTCCCTGTATTTTTTACCTATAAATTGCAGCTTGAGAGGATTGTCATCTGCCACAATTTTGAGTTTTGAATTCACATATTTATCTATCGTTTTATGGATTTGTTTTGGGTAATTATCAGACTCTAGCTTATAGTGTTCGGAATACCGTTGGTTTAGCAATACTTCCATGTCATCCGTAAAAACATGCAGGGTAATTTGGAGGGATTTCGAAGCGCTCACATAGGCTATTTTTGTTGTGCTTACATAATATTTGTGATTAGAAAATGAAGTGAAAAAAAGCGCACATACTAGGAGCAATAATTTTATCTTTCGACACATATTCAAATGAATTATAATTTACACTGAAGGCTATTTGATCATTTTAACTTATAACGTTCACTTTGCTTAACAAGAAAATCAATCAGTTGAAATTCTTGATTTTTCTTCAATAACGATTGGGAAGGTAATTCATCATCACAAAACAATAAAAATGAACCAATTTCATTTTGAGCAATTCCCAAGCTTTCGACAAAAAAAGAATCTTCGTACAATTGTCGAATCAAATCACTTGGTTTAAACTTTGAATTATTCGCAGTCTCAGTGGATTTGTTCGACAATGATTTTGAAATGGCTTTGAATATATTGACAAAATTAATGCCGTTTGTCAATTGATCTTTTTGCATGATCGTATTTTGAACTCGAGTCGATTTATCGTTCAAGTAATCGTAGCTTTTAAATTCTTCTTCTTTAAGGGCTAAAAATTTCTCTGTGTTCTCAGGGCCAACAACTACCTCAGAAAGTTCCGTGACTTTTTCATTAACCTCTACTACCAATCGATTTTTCTTTAAAATTTCTTCGTCAATTTGGACGGCTTTGATTTGGTATTGCAATGAGGAAAAAATCAATTGGTCTCCCAGTGCGACCTTAATAGAGAACTCACCGTTTTCATTTGTTATGGTAGCTTGCTGTGTTGAATTATTAATTATGTTGGCAGCAATTACGTTATTGTTTAAGTACAATACTTTTCCGTGCAACCAAGTCTGCGATGGGCTTTGAGAAAAACTTATCCAACTCAATAATAAGAAAAATGATATAACAAACGCTTTATACATAGCGTAAAGAAACTGCTTCTTTTTCAATTCAAAAAGAAAACTGTACTAAATTTTTGTTAAAGGAAAATGATAAAAAAAGTAGAGCGAGAGACCGGGTTCGAACCGGCGACCATCAGCTTGGAAGGCTGACGCTCTACCAACTGAGCTACTCTCGCTTAGTACAAATATAAAGTTATTATTTGATTTTCTTTAAAAAATGAAAGCCTAATATTTTAAAACCTTCACGGAAATACAATTTGTGAGAAGCTGCATTTGCGACATAGGAATTTAACTCAAGTGCTTCGCAATTTTTTGATTGCGCATGCGCTTCCAACCAAGCAATAAATGTGTTGCCTATTCCTTGACTGCGGTATTCTGATTGAATAAAAAAATGATCCAACTCACAACTTGCTCCCGAATAGTGTCGCATTTGATACCACAGACCGCAACAACCTATTAAAGTATTGTCGTTATAAATCCCTACACATTCGTAGTTTTGATCGATCATTTTTTGAAATCGTTCGAGCAATACAGCATCCGAAAATTTTCGATGGGTTAATTCTTGGATAAAAGGAAGAATGGAACTTACAGAACTCGTATCCAAAATAGAAAAATGTATATTCATGATTCAAAAATACATTATATTTCAACATGGTCTGTAAACAATGAAAATCAGGATTGCCATCATAACAGCATTGGAAACCCATAAGGTCCGTCATCCCGTACTTCGAAAGGGACGCCCATTAGCTTCTTGTGCAATGGATGGAGACAATAAAAAAAGTACCGTGCATTGGGGCGCTTATTTGGAGCATACCTTGGTGGGGGTGGTTAGTTTGTTATCAACTCCAGAACATTTGGATACGCAACCAAACTGTAAACAAATTAGAGGAATGGCTGTGCTAAAAAATTACCGAAACAAAGGAATTGGAAAAGCACTTATTTTATGTTTGGAAAATCATGCACAAAAAACAACTACTGCATATCTTTGGATGAATGCTCGAAAAAGATCTATTGCGTTTTATGAGGATTTAGGTTATTGCAAAAAAGGAAGTTTTTTTGAAATTGAACCTATAGGAACCCATGGGTATTTATATAAATTCCTAAATTAGTATGCTCATACAAAATCCGTTTATGAAAAAAATTGCTCCATTGTTTTGTTATTCAAAATACCAAAGACTGATTGTTTGCTTAGCAGCTTTTGTTTTGTGGAGTTGTCATCACAACGCACAACCTAGTACAAGCACTAGTCACCTACTTGGAAAAGGAAATTTGGAACTTGCTGGAACTACTTTCCAATTGCAAAAAGAGGTCTATGAGGCATATCTAAAAATGAAATCAGCTGCTGAGGAAGATGGAATCGAGTTACTGGGCGTATCTGGATACCGCAGTTTTGAAAGACAAAAACAGATTTGGAATCGTAAATACACTCAATTTACTCAAGTCGAGGGATTGACGCCGGAAAAAGCCATTGATAAAATTATTACCTATTCTACAATACCCGGAACCTCAAGGCATCATTGGGGAACCGACTTGGATGTAATAGACAATGGCGTATCGGTAACAGGATCTCTGTTAGACCCAAAAAAATATGAAGAAAAAGGACCCTTTGGAGCCCTAAAAAAATGGATGGATGAGCATGCCAATGCCTTTGGGTTTTATTTGGTATATACCCAAAATCCTTCTAGGAAAGGGTTTTATTACGAGCCTTGGCACTACACCTATCGCCCACTTTCTCAACCCATGTTAAAAGAATATATGAAGCTCCATTTTCGAGAGATTTTTAAGAATGAAAACGTTTTGGGTTACGAATATATGTCCGATGCTTTTATAGAAAAATACATCCAAGAAAACATCTTAGATATCAACCCATTAGTAAAGTAATTTACTTCGGTATTGTGCGGGATTCTATGTATATTTGCGGCTAGCAAATTATCCATTATAAAACCGGAAAATGACCAAAAAAGTACTCCTTATGATCCTCGACGGGTGGGGAAAATCCCCTGACCCAAAAGTATCAGCAATTGAAAGCGCAAAAACCCCATACATGGATTCTTTACTCCGAGACTACCCCGATGCAGACTTGCTTACCGATGGGATGAGTGTTGGGCTGCCCGAAGGTCAAATGGGAAATAGTGAAGTCGGTCACATGAATTTGGGAGCCGGTAGAATTGTATATCAAGACCTTGCAAAAATCAATTTAGCTGTTCAAAATAATACACTAAAAGATGAGCCTGAACTAAACAAAGCTATTGATTACGCTCTCAAAAACAATAAAAAAATCCACCTTCTTGGACTGGTTTCTGACGGGGGTGTCCACGCGCACATCAATCATCTAAAAGGACTGGTAAAAGTCATTCACAATGCAGGAGTTTCCAAAACTTTTGTTCATGCATTTACCGATGGACGTGATGTTGATCCTAAATCTGGGAAAGCCTTATTGACGGACTTGGAAAATGAGCTAACAAACAATGGAGCTTCTATTGCTTCTGTCATTGGAAGGTATTATGCGATGGATAGAGACAAACGATGGGAACGAGTCAAAAAAGCCTATGACTTATTGATTCACGGAACAGGAACTCCTTCACAAAATATTGCAGCCTCTATTCAGAGCAGTTACGACAACGGAATTACAGATGAGTTTATTGACCCCATTGTTCGGGTTGATGAAAACAATCAACCAATAGCTACCATTGAGGAAGATGATGTTGTATTGTTTTTCAATTTTAGGACAGACCGAGGAAGAGAATTAACCGAAGTGTTGTCACAAAGCGATTTGACGGAATTTGGGATGAAAAAACGATCGCTATACTTTGTTACTATGACCAATTATAACGATGCCTACAAAGGAATCAAGGTGATGTATGACAAAGAAAATATCCAACAAACATTGGGAGAAGTGCTTTCTGAGGCTGGAAAAACACAAATTCGAATTGCAGAAACAGAAAAATACCCTCACGTAACTTTTTTCTTTAACGGAGGGAAAGAAGCTCCTTTTCAAGGAGAAAAACGCATTTTGTGTCCATCTCCTAAAGTGGCCACATACGATCTTCAGCCTGAAATGAGCGCTTACGACATTCGAGACGCTATTGTGCCAGAATTGGAAAAAGAAACAGCTGATTTTGTGTGTTTAAATTTTGCAAATCCCGACATGGTAGGTCATACGGGAGATATGAATGCCGCTATCAAAGCTTGCGAAGTAGTTGACGAATGTGTTCAGTCTGTTGTAGAAACTGCCAAAAAACACAACTACTCGGTGATTGTAATTGCTGACCACGGTAACTGCGATACCATGATTAATCCCGATGGCAGTCCAAATACAGCTCACACCACCAATCCAGTGCCTGTGATACTCGTTGATCCCGAAATCGATCACATCAAAAATGGCGTGTTAGGAGATATTGCTCCGACCATTCTTGATTTATTAAACATAAAAAAGCCTGAGAAAATGACCTGTAATTCGTTGGTATAGACAATTTACATCTCATTGACAACCCAAATATTGAACAACCTTTAAATAACAAATGATGAAATATACATGGATTTTAGTATCGGCAATTTTTTTGTTTGGTTGCAACCTTCAAAAGAAAAAAGAAACTTCTCAAAAAACAGCACTTCCGCAAATTGAAGAAGTTACCAATGATTTGATTGGAAAAATAACCCGTTCAAATCTCGAAGTCCTTCCCTATGCAGCATGGTTTACGGAAAATTACAACAACTACAATCTAGACAAACAAACAATAGCTTCATTTGAAGAAGTGTTATCTGATTATGAAATTACCATTTTTATGGGAACATGGTGTGGCGATAGTAAAAGAGAAGTGCCTGTTTTTTATAAAATTTTAGACGAAACAGAATTTGATCCTCAAAAAATAACTCTGATTGCTGTGTCTGAATATAAAGACACCCCAGAAGGTTTCGAAAAAGGACGAAATATTACCCATGTACCCACATTTATTTTTGAAAAAAATGGAGTTGAAAGCAATCGAATTGTAGAATCACCGATTGCAACACTCGAAATGGACATCTATTCCATCTTAACTAACAAAGAGTATCAACATACTTATTCAAAGTTCTAATATGTCTTTAATAAAAACTTCAGAAGAAATTGAGCTTATCCGCGAAAGTGCTCGCATTGTTTCAAAAACATTGGGAATGCTTGCTGCAGAAATCAAACCGGGAGTAACATCCTTACAGCTCGACGCTCTTGCAGAAACTTTTATTAGAGACCACGGTGCCATCCCTGGATTTTTAGGATTGTATGATTTCCCCAATACGCTGTGTATGAGTCCCAACGCACAAGTTGTTCACGGAATTCCAAACGATACACCCTTGGAAAGCGGCGATATTATTTCAATTGATTGTGGGGCATTAAAAAACGGATTTTATGGAGACCATGCGTTTACTTTTGAAGTAGGCGAAGTAGCTGCCCCTACTCAAAAGCTCTTACAGGTAACAAAAGAATCCTTGTACGAAGGAATCAAGGAATTTAAAGTTGGAAACCGTGTAGGCGATGTAGGACACGCCATTCAACATTATACAGAAGCTCACGGTTATGGTGTTGTTCGCGAATTGGTAGGACACGGATTGGGGCAAGAAATGCATGAAAAACCAGAGATGCCCAACTATGGAAGAAAAGGTTCTGGGAAAAAATTTCAGGAAGGCATGGTAGTAGCTATCGAACCCATGATCAATCAAGGAACTCGAAGAATCAAACAACTTCGTGATGGTTGGACTATTTTGACAGCTGATGGACAACCCAGTGCCCATTTCGAACACAATATTGCCATTGTAAACGGTCAACCTGAATTGCTATCCACTTTTGATTATATATACGAATCTTTGGGCATAAAAAGCGACGAGGAACTGCCTTTTCGTTCTCAAAAAACCAACCCATGAAATGGTTACTCAATTTTTTTCCGAGGCCCTTACTCATTCGATTGAGTCAATGGGGACGCCCTCTTTTAGATCTTTGGTTTCGTGGTAATCAGTTTACCGATCCTATCAATAAAAAAAGTTATCGGAAATTTTTGCCTTATGGGTATGTTCGTCAGCGCAACAATGCGCTCAGTCCAGGAACTCTTTCGCTCGAACGCCATCGATTGCTTTGGCTGTATTTGGAACGAGAAACTGATTTCTTTAAAAGCCGACTAAAGGTGCTTCATGTTGCTCCTGAGCAAGCATTTTACAAGATTTTTAAAAAGCTTAATAACTTAGATTATACAACTGTCGATCTTTATTCTCCTTTGGCAGATGTAAAAGCCGATATATGCGATCTTCCTTTTAAAGAAAATCAATTTGATGTTATTTTGTGCAATCATGTTTTGGAGCACATCCCTGACGATAAAAAAGCAATGGAAGAATTGTATCGAGTTCTCAAACCCGGTGGATGGGCGATACTTCAAGTTCCTCTAGACGCCCTACGGCTAAAAACATTTCAAGATGATACTATAACCGACCCTAAGGAACGGATGCGTGTTTTTGGACAATACGATCACGTTCGTTTGTACGGAATGGACTATTTTGAAAAGCTACAAAAGAGCGGGTTTTCTACGCAAGCTATCAACTATGGAAAAGAATTAACCCGAGAAGAAATCGCTCGATTTGGGGTTGTGTCTCACGAAATTATTCCGCGTTGCTTCAAGCACTAGTTGAGTACTAACGATTGGAAACCCGGCGTACTGTAAGTTTCTATTGAATTCGTTGAAGAAGAAAGCACTAAAAAAGCTTCAAAATCAGGGGATTGCTCAAGGATTTTTTTACTCATTTTTAGCGGCATGGCCATCAAAGCAGTTGCCATCGCATCGGCCTCAATACAAGATGATGCCAAGACAGTGGCGCTCAAAACTCTCGATTTTACAGGCATACCAGTCATTGGATTCAAAGTATGAACATAACGAGTTCCTGTTTGTGAATCGATTCGGTACTTTCGGTAATTCCCTGAAGTAGCCATAGCCTTATTAGTCAATGTAATGACTGCAAGGTAAGTGCGATTGTCTCCCTTTTGAAGCGGATTGTCAATTCCAACCGTCCAAGGTTTTTGAGTAATACGATTCTCACCGCGAGCCACAAGCTCTCCTCCTACCTCAACAAGATAATTATCAACACTATTTTGAGACAACAATTCACCTAAAAGATCAACAGTATATCCTTTGGCAATAGCGTTGAAATCTAAATAAATAAATGGATGATCTTTAACAACATTCCCATCATTGTTAATCCTCACTTTATGCATTCCTGTCAACTGTAACAGGCTATCAATTTGTGTTTGTTGAATGGTATTTAATGGTTTTTCAGGGCCAAAACCATACGCATTGACTAGGTTTCCTACAGTAGGATCAAAATACCGATTGGTAAGTTGGTTGATTTTTTTTGAAACCTCAAACACCTCTCTAAAATAAGCGTCAACCACCACGGTAGCATCTCCGCGATTGATTTTAGAAATATCTGAAGTAGGCAGGTAAGTGGATAAGGAACGATTGATTTTAAAGAAAAGAGAGTCAACTTGTATTTCTAAATCGTTAACTGGAATGGGAGCATTGTATTTGATCGTATAGGTAGTTCCTAGAGCAAAGCCTGAAAGTACATGTGATTGATCTTTAGAGCAGCTTCCCAATATAAAGAAAGCAACAAAACCCAAACTAAATTTTTTGAAGTCCATCATAATTCACTGCATAAGGAGCATTTTTGGTTAGTGGCAAGTCATAACTTTCGGCATGAGCAAATCCAACTCCTGCAAAATAAGTAATCGCCTCGAAAGTATCCGCATGTTTTTTTACGGTCTGCATCAATGAGGCGTCGAAGTCTTTGGGGTTGTTTGGATAAATGACAGCTTTTACAACTATAAAATGCAGTTGTTTGTTTTTGGTGCAAACAAATTGAGGGTCTTTTTTCAATTGACTGTTTACCGCCAAAAATTCAAAACCATCATCCTCGAGTTGTTTTCCAACAACGTTCATCGCTAAATTGTGCAATTCTTTTGTAGTGAGCATGTTTATTTTTACAAAATAAAAAAAATGCTGTACAAGTACAGCATTTATTAATTTTTATCCACCGAAATCATCGAATCGAACATTTTCAGGCGGCACCCCAAAATCATCGGCCATTTTTTCAACAGCTTGGTTCATTAGCGGAGGACCACAGAAATAGACTTCGATATCTTCTGGGGTTTCGTGATGGTTTAAATAATTATCGATTACCACTTGGTGAACAAACCCAACGAAACCGTCTCCCTCGCCATCGAGTCCGTCTTTTACTTTCCAATTGTCTTCCTCCAAAGGTTCTGACAACGCAATGTAAAATTTGAAATTTGGAAAATCACGTTCTAGCGCTCGGAAATGTTCTGTGTAGAACAATTCTCGTTTGGAACGACCTCCGTACCAAAAAGTAACTTTTCTTCCGGTTTTGAGGGTTCTGAAAAGATGATACAAGTGCGAACGCATAGGAGCCATTCCAGCACCACCACCCACATACATCATTTCGGACTCGGAGTGATTGATGAAAAACTCACCATAAGGTCCTGAAATAGTAACTTTATCACCGGCTTTTTTAGAGAAAATATAAGACGAAGCCACACCCGGGTTCACATCCATCCAAGCGTTTTTGGATCGATCCCATGGCGGAGTAGCGATTCGTACGTTGAGCATAATTTCTCTTCCTTCTGCAGGATAGGAAGCCATCGAGTAGGCACGTTCGACCGTTTCTGGGTTTTTCATTGTCAATCCCCACAAGCCAAATTTATCCCACTCCAGTTTAAATTTTTGTTGATCATCTGGATGCTCCTCTGGGTGAGCAGCGATATCAATTTCGTCATATTTTACTTCACACGGAGGAATTTCAATCTGAATATATCCACCTGCTTTGTAATCCATTTCTTCTGGGATTTCAACAACAAATTCTTTGATAAAAGAAGCAACGTTCCAGTTTCTAACAACGGTTCCTTCCCACTTTTTGATTCCAAAAACTTCCTCAGGAACTTCAATAACCATGTTTTCTTTTACCTTCACTTGGCAACCCAAACGCCATCCTTCGGCAATTTCTTTACGTGAGAAATGGGGTGCTTCAGTGGGTAAAATTTCTCCTCCACCTTCTGAGACAATACACTTACATTGAATGCAAGTTCCACCACCACCACAAGCGGATGGTAAAAATATTTTGTTATTCCCTAGTGTTGACAAAAGTGTGCTTCCAGAACCAACTTCTACATTTTTTTCACCATTGATGAGCAATGATACAGGTCCCGAGGGTAACAACTTCGCTTTCACTCCAAGTAGCATCCCTACAAGGATAAAAACAACAACTAAAAAAACTATAATACTGGCAATAATTACGGTGCTATCCATATTTCTTTTTCTATTCCGTTACAATTTAATTCCCATAAAACTCATAAACCCAAGAGCCATAAGTCCTGTTATAATAAACGTGATTCCCAATCCACGAAGTGGTGCAGGCACGTTTGAGTAAGCAATTTTTTCTCGAATGGCAGCAATAGCAACAATAGCCAATAACCAGCCTATTCCAGAGCCTAAGCCATATACCGCAGATTCTCCAATTCCAGCAAAATCTTTTTGTTGCATGAATAATGATCCTCCTAAAATGGCGCAGTTTACAGCGATTAAGGGTAAAAAAATACCCAACGCACCGTAAAGTGCAGGTGCAAATTTTTCAACAATCATCTCCACCAACTGAACCATGGATGCGATTACAGCAATAAACATAATAAAACTCAAAAAGCTAAGATCGACAGATGCGTATTCATCGCCCAACCAAGAAAGAGCTCCGGGCTTGAGCAAGTAATTGTCTAACAAAAAGTTAATCGGAACTGTAATTGCCAAAACAAAAATAACTGCAAACCCCAAACCGACGGCGGTTTTTACCGTTTTGGAAACTGCTAAATAAGAACACATTCCTAAAAAATAGGCGAAAATCATGTTCTCAATAAAAATACTTTTTACAAATAAATTAAAATATGCTTCCATGTCGAATTAGTTTTTTTCGATGAGTTTACGGTTGCGCGCTCGCTGCACCCAAATAATGATTCCTACAGTAATCAATGCCATGGGAGACAACAACATCAAACCGTTGTTTTCGTATCCCATTTCGTAAAAGCTATCAGGAATTACTTGATACCCTAGCAACTTTCCTGAGCCTAACAACTCTCTAAAAAACGCTACTAGAATAAGGATAAAGCCATATCCCGCAGCATTTCCTATTCCATCTAAAAAAGATTTCCATACACCGTTACCCAATGCAAAGGCTTCCAGTCGTCCCATTACGATACAGTTGGTAATAATCAATCCAATAAAAATGGAAAGTTCCTTACTCACATCATACGCATAGGCTCGAAGTACTTGATCTACCAAAATTACCATGGATGCGACCACAACCAATTGAACGATGATTCGAATACGGTTGGGTACCAAATTGCGCAGTAAGGATATAATCACGTTACTGGCTGCCATAACCGCTACCACCGAAAGACTCATTACGATAGCTGGTTTGAGTTGGACTGTAATAGCCAGTGCTGAGCAAATTCCTAAAACTTGAACGGTAATAGGGTTGTTGTCGTCAAGAGGGTCGGAAAGTAATGCGCGATTCTTTTTAGAAAACAACGGTTCCTTTTCCTTTGCCACGAACAAAATGACTGGATTTTTGGTAGTGTTTTTCTTTTTATTGGACATAACTCAAATCGTTTAATGCTGTCGCAGTTTCTTTTTCTTTTTGGAAATAAGGTATATAGTATTGCATGCGTTCTATAATCATATCAGTAACACCGTCTCCTGTAATGGTCGCTCCAGAAATCGCATCCACCTCATGATCATCTTTGTCAAGATTGTTAGGGTCGTTGTTGGTTTTTGAAACCGCAATTCCTTTGAGGGTTCCATCCTGGGCAAAAACTTTTTCATCAATAAATCGGTCTTGAAACCATTGTGTGGTGATCTCGGCACCCAATCCTGCTGTTTCAGCTTTGTGGTCAAAAACTATTCCTTTGATGGTATTTTGATCCGATTTTAATGAAATATATCCCCAGATAGCATCCCAAAGACCTGCGCCACGAAGCGGAATGATGTAATATTTTTCATTTTCAACATTGGCAACATATAATGGGAATCGTTGCTCGTCCACATCTTTTTTTACTTCAATAGCCAATTTGATATCACTAAACGCATCCACTTGAGGGTCTATCGAACCGTCTTTTCTAAGAGAAAGTTGTGACTCGATATACTCATTAAATTTTCCTTCTGCTGCCTCGCGGTCGATTTCAATACCGATAGTAGCTAGGATGTTTTGCATTTTTTCTTTGCGTACATTTTCAGCTTGTAGATCTTGCAATGAAGTGGCTGCAAAAGCCAAAACAGAAGCAACAACAACTACCATAACAGCTGCAAATCCGAAAGTATAAGCGTTAGAATCTCTATTCATTATTAAGCAGTTTTGAGCGTGGCTTTTGCCAAGCGATTTTTTCTTCGTTTGATATTTGCCTCTACTACGTAGTGGTCAATGGTAGGAGCGAATACGTTCATAAGCAATATGGCAAGCATTACTCCTTCAGGATAAGCTGGGTTGAATACTCGAATGAGAATACAAAACACTCCAACCAAAATTCCATAAATCCATTTTCCTTGGGTAGTTTGTGCAGCTGATACAGGATCTGTGGCCATAAAGACAACTCCAAAAGCAAATCCACCCACAATCAGGTGATTTACCCAATGGAAGCTCATCAACTCATTGGCTCCCCAAAGGTTAAAAAGCATACCTACAACGGCGGCTCCTATAACTCCTCCGAGCATAATTCTCCAACTTCCAATACCCGTAAAAATTAGGATTAAAGCTCCAACCAATACCCAAAGGGTTGAAGTTTCAGCAATTGATCCTGGAACAGATCCCATGAACATTTCAAATATACTGTACGAAACTTCGTTACCGCTGGCTAGGGATCCCAAGATAGTTTCTCCAGAAATTCCGTCAACAGCAGAAGCTTCAGAAACCCATACTTGATTTCCAGACATATAAGTTGGATACGCAAAAAAGGCAAATGCACGAGCAGTAAGGGCTGGATTAAGGATATTCATTCCTGTTCCTCCAAAGGCTTCTTTTCCTATAAATACTGCAAATGCTACCGAGATTGCTACCATCCAAAGAGGAATGTCAACAGGCATAATCATAGGAATTAATAGCCCTGTTACCAAATATCCTTCATTCACTTCATGTCCTCTATATACCGCAAAACCAAATTCAATAGCCAAACCAACGCCGTACGACACTGCAATCATTGGCAATATTTTCCATGAACCGTGAATGAATGCGTCTAAATATGTAAAGGCTTCACCAGTTTGAATAAAATATTGGTAACCTGTATTGTATATTCCATAAATGAGTGCTGGGACCAGAGCGATTATTACAGTAATCATGGTTCGCTTCAAATCAACGGCATCTCGTATGTGTGCTCCTTTTTGAGTAGTGTGATTGGGAACGTATAAAAAAGTATCCAAAGCATTAATAGCCGGAGCAAAACGTTCCAGTTTTTGACCTTTTCCAAAAGGTTTTTTTATTTGATCTATGGTGTTTCTCAAATTCATAATTTTGTTTTTAACCAACTTCTTTTAACAACAAATCAAGGCTTTCACGGATAATTGCCTGCGCTTCGATTTTTGAAGTAGACACGTAGTCCACCAATCCAAAATCTTCGGGAGCAACTTCGTAAATCCCTAGATTTTCCATTTTTTCAATGTTTCCTGCCATACATTCTTTCAACAGTTGCATGGGTAAGATGTCCATCGGAAGTACACGTTCCATTTCACCGGTTACCACGAGGGCACGATCTTCTCCATTGAGATTGGTTGTTGCTTCAAACTCGCGTTTACCAAACAACCACGACAAGGAGGTTCTTGACATACTGTGGATGTTGTTGTTGACAAAAGGTAACCATCCAAACATGCGGTAATGATTTCCTTCTGGAATCACAGAAATCGTATTGTTATAAAAACCGATGTAATTCGAAACAGAAACGGTTTCTCCACTAAGTACATCACCGTTAATAAATCGGTGCTTAGGCGCATTCTCAATATCTTCAGGCTGAAGCAGTGAAGCAATTGTAGCGCCAATGATTGTTTTTACATAAGCTGGCTTAACAACGCCAGATCCCGCAAGTGCGATGGTTCTTTGTGCGTCAAATTTTCCAGTTTGAAAAAAGCGACCTAAAATAGCCACGTCTTCAGGATTGACAACCCAAACACGTTCGCCTGCATTAATCGGATCAATGTGATGAATTTGAATACCTACATTTCCAGCAGGATGCACACCCGAAACTTTATGGATTTCTACATTTTTAACCTCGTTAAAAAAGGAGTTTGTTTCTGATTGAACTCCTAAATGAACCGATCCTTCGGTAAGTTTATTCAACACATCAACACCAACTTGAAAATCACTTTCTTGACCTGTCAAAGCAATTTGATAGTCAACCGCCAAAGGAGCTGTTGAAAATGTTGAAATGAAAATTGATTTCGGAGACTGGTTTGGATCAGCAATTACATCATAAGGTCGTTGCTTAATGAATGGCCAACATCCGCTAGATAATAAAATACTTTTGAGTTCGTCCGAAGAATACGCATCCAGATTTTTTAATTTGGATGTTTTAAATGTATTCTTTGCGTCTGGCTTCACAACAACTTCGAGAATTTTTCTTTTGGCTCCACGCTTGATTTCTTGAACAATTCCGCTAACAGGGGAAACAAATCGTATAGAATCCATATACTTGGAAAAGAAAATTTCATCACCCGCCGTTACACGATCGCCTTCTTTTACCACCATCTTGGGAGTAACCGAATGAAAGTCTGTAGGTTTGATGCAAATTGTTGGAGATACGGGTGCTTTTATAACGATATTTTCAGCAGCCCCTTTTAGCTTAATTGATAAGCCTTTTTTGATTCGAATGTCGTTGGACATAGGTTCGTAATTGTGTTTGATAAAATCCCTGCAAATTTACCATTTTAAAGCCTCAAGTAAAAGCCTTTTCAGTTAAAATTATTATTTATAACTGTTCTAAATAATTTGTTTAAAGTTTACTAAAATCGTATTTTGAAATCAGTATTTGTAAGCCCTATTTTTTCTATATATTTACAAAAAAAAGAGAACAACACCCGATGCAAAATCTTAAACAAAACTTTATTTTCTTATTCATATGTATTGCTTCAAAGGGGCAGGTTTTTATGCTGCAAAAACCGCCTGTCCACATCAAAAGCATCGAGTTTCGATCAGAAAACGCTTCCGAGCCTTTTCCAGTTCTCCAATTTAACGAAACGGCTCTTTTAAGTTTTGATGATTTGAACGCAGACGAATCGGACTATTATTATACACTACAACACTTCACCCACGATTGGAAAAAATCGGACTTGTTTGAATCAGAATACATAGAGGGTTTTGACAATCTAAGAATCCGAAATTACAAAAACTCATTCAACACACTACAACCCTATACGCATTACCAACTTCGCATTCCCAACGAACAAACTCAACTCAAACTATCAGGAAATTATGCGATTTCTATTTACAACGATTCTGACGAACTTATTTTCAACCGTAGGTTTGTAATTTATGAGAGTACAGCCACAGTGGGCGTAGAAGTGGTTCGATCCAGAGACATGGAATATATCGAAAGCTCACAATCGGTTCAGTTTTCAATCAATACGCAAGAACTCGTAGTTCGAAATCCTTCTCAGGAAATCAAACCGGTAATTTTACAAAACTATATTTGGGATTCGGCTATTAGCAATCTCCTGCCTCAGTTCACTTTGGGGAACGTTTTGCACTACAAATACGATAAAGAAACGCGTTTTGAAGGCGGAAATGAATATTTGTATTTTGACACAAAAGACATACGCATTAGCAGTGGAAATGTATATGGAGTTCAACGAAAGGAATTGTACAATACCTACTTGTATTCAAATGAAGTAAGAGCCGGTCGGCCTTACTCGTATGCCCCAGATATCAATGGAGATTTTGTGATTCGAACACTCCAAGGAACCGACTCCACAATTGAGGCTGACTATTCAAGAGTACATTTTTCGCTTCGAACCGAACCTCTGGCAGCATCGGCGGAAATTTTTGTAGTTGGCAGCTTCAATGATCATCAACTGGACGATCGTCATCAGCTTTATTACAACAAAATATTAGGCCAATACGAGGGAGAGGCGCTATTAAAACAAGGGTTTTACAACTATCATTTTGAATATCTAGAAGCTGGCAACACGCTCTACCCCAACCTAATTGGAGGAAGTCATTGGGAAACTGAAAACCAATACCTAGTGTTGGTATATCACAAAAAATTTGGTCAACGACACGACAGTTTGATTGGTATTGGAACAGGAAGCTCATTAAACATTCGAAATTAGTTTTTTAATTTTCTAAAATTCAATATCTTAGCAAGAGAAGCCTCTTAACATCGCTCTTTTATGATTCATCAGGTTACACACGGCATATCTATTTCAGTTGAAACTGTTTTTAAGGGTACGTACTTTAAAAACTACCAAAGAGTATTTGCCTTTGCCTATCGAATTTCCATCCGAAATCAAAGCAAAGACTGTGTGCAATTAAAATCCAGACATTGGAAAATATTTGATGCATTGAACGCCTTAGACATTGTAGATGGCGAGGGTGTGGTAGGAGAAAAACCCATTCTTCATCCGGGGCAACACCACTCTTACTCCTCAGGCTGTTTGTTATCATCACCTATTGGAGCCATGCGCGGCTATTTTCGTATGGTCAATTTTACAACGTCAAAAAAATTCAGAGCTTACGTGCCTGCCTTTAAGTTGAATGCTCCATTTGCTATCAACTAAATATCTTTGGTTTTTTCGCCTTAAGTACCCTATCTTTGTATTACAATATTCTCAAAAAAAACAACCATGGCTTCAGGATTTTTTAAAATACCGCAACCAATCAACGAACCTGTTAAAGATTACTCAATAAATTCTCCTGAACGAGAAGAGGTTTTAGCGACCTACAAGTCTTTATACAGCCAGCAAGTTCAAGTTCCTTTGTATATAGGAGATTCTGAGATTGTTACCAAGCAGCAAAAAAACATGTTTCCTCCCCACGATCATCAACATTGTGTGGGCAGCTACTCAATTGCTGATCAAGATCATATTGAAAAAGCAATTGAAGCCTCCCTGCAAGCTCGAACTTCCTGGGCCTCTATGGATTGGGAACAACGTGCTGCAATTTTTCTAAAAGCAGCTGACTTGATCGCTGGACCTTATCGCTCAAAAATCAATGCTGCTACAATGATTGCACAATCCAAAACCATTCACCAAGCTGAAATTGATGCGGCTTGTGAGTTTATTGATTTTCTGACTTTCAACGTACAGTTCATGTCCGAAATCTACAGCGAGCAACCCATATCTTCGGAAGGAGTTTGGAATCGACTGGAGTATCGTCCTTTGGAAGGATTTGTATATGTAGTTTCCCCTTTTAACTTTACTGCTATTGCGGGAAATTTGTGCGCCAGTGCCGCTCTTATGGGAAATGTTGTGGTATGGAAACCTAGCGATCATCAGGTCTATTCAGCACAAGTGATTATGGATATTTTCAAAGAAGCAGGGTTGCCAGATGGTGTCATCAATATGGTGATGGGAGATCCCGAAATGATCACCAATACTGTATTGAGTAACACTGACTTCTCAGGAATTCACTTTACAGGATCTACGCATGTTTTTAAAAATATTTGGGGTAAAATTGGCGCCAATATTCAGCAATACAAAACGTACCCTCGAATTGTAGGAGAAACAGGTGGAAAAGATTTTATTGTCGCCCATCCATCGGCAAACTCAAAGATTGTATCGACCGCTATCGTCAGAGGTGCTTTCGAGTTTCAAGGACAAAAATGTTCTGCAGCCTCACGGGTATATCTACCTGAATCTATAGCAAATGAAGTGATTGAGAACGTCAAAAAAGATATAGCATCCATTAGAATAGGATCGCCTGAAAACTTTGAAAACTTTATCACAGCAGTAATTCATGAAGCCTCTTTTGACAAATTGACTGCGGTAATTGACCAAGTAAAACACGACAATAATGCTGAAATCGTAGCTGGAGGAACTTATGATAAGTCCCAAGGATATTTTATTTACCCTACGGTAATACTTACCAAAGATCCGCATTATTATACCATGGAAACCGAATTATTTGGTCCTGTAGTGACGATTTACATATATCCTGACAATGAGTGGGAAAAAACATTGAAATTGATAGACAACACTTCAGAATATGCACTTACGGGAGCTGTTATTTCTTCGGATCGAAGTGCTATTGCAACGGCAACAAAACTTTTGGTCAATGCAGCTGGAAATTTCTATATCAACGATAAACCAACAGGAGCCGTAGTCGGTCAACAGCCTTTTGGCGGAGCACGAGCTTCAGGAACCAACGATAAGGCTGGATCGAAGTTAAATCTTTTGCGATGGGTTTCTCCTCGATTGCTCAAAGAAACGCTTGTTCCTCCTACTGATTATCGCTATCCTTTTTTGGGAGAATAAATCGGTTTTACAAGGACAAATGCACTACTTTTTTAGTTTCAAAAAAAGGAGCTTCGAAATAATTGTTTAAATCGTAGCTTTTGGCAGTGGGAAAAGAGGATAATTCTTCAGTCAAATCTCCTCCCTTAAGATAAAGTATTCCATTGGGTAATTCGTGCCGACTCTTTTTTTTGATTTTACCTTGAACCAAAGCAACAAAATCAGTCATGTTGGTAACGGCTCTGCTTACAACAAAGTCATAGGAACCAGCAACTCGCTCGGAACGAACGTGTTCAGCTGTTGCGTTTTTCAAACCCAATTCATCGATAACTGCCTGAACTACTTTGATTTTTTTACCCAAGGCATCAATGCAGTGAAACTGAGTTTCTGGAAACAGAATAGCAAGTGGAATTCCTGGGAAACCACCTCCTGTACCTACATCCAATATTTGAGCATTGGGAAGGAACGATTGGATTTTGGCGATTCCAAGTGAGTGAAGGACATGCCGTGTGTACAACGCATCAATATCTTTTCTGGAGATCACATTGATTTGTGCATTCCAGTGCTCATAAACCTTTTGAAGTTTTTCAAACTGAAGTTGTTGAAGAGGAGTTATTTCTGGAAAGCTTTTTAAAATTGTTTGCAAAATTGTCCGTTACATTTGCAACAAAAATAATTAAATTAAAAAGCATATTCATTAGAAATAACTAAAAACTATTGATTAGAAATGTATATTTTTGCTGTGAATAAATAAATAGGCAAACCTATGACTTCTAAAAACATTCCTACAATTAAGTTTTCTCGTAATGATGCTAAGGGATTTTTTAAAATCCTGAATAAAAGAGTCAACCAATACTTTAAAGAGCATGATATTAGCAAAACAGGTAATTGGAAATTGTATGTAAAAACATTCATTATGTTTTCAATTTATATGGTGCCTTACTTTTTAATGTTAACCATTGAGATGAATCAGTGGTTGCAATTGGGGCTCACTGTTTTGATAGGTATTGGCATGGCAGGAGTAGGAATGAATGTGATGCATGACGGAAATCACGGATCGTACTCCAAGCACTCCTGGGTAAACAAACTTATGGGATCCAGTATTTATATTTTAGCAGGAAATGTGTACAACTGGAAAGTGCAACACAATGTACTTCATCACACTTACACAAATATTCAGGGACACGATGAGGATTTGGATGCAGGAAGAATCCTTCGTTTTTCAAAAAATGCTCCATGGAAGCGATTTCATAAATTTCAACATTATTACTCGATTTTCATTTACGGGCTTCTTACATTGAACTGGGTATTAACAGCTGATTACACGCAAATGAAGCGTTACATCAAACGAAAATTGAACGGAAAAGTAGGCCCTCTTAAACCTGTTAAAGAGTGGAGCACCTTGGTGTTTACCAAAATACTTTATGTGGCTATTTGGATTGTTTTGCCTATGATTTTTATCGATGTGGCATGGTGGAAAATCCTCATTGGTTTTTTTGTAATGCACTATACAGCAGGATTGATTTTGAGTTTGATTTTTCAACTTGCACACATTACAGAAGATGTGGTAATGCCTTTACCTGACAACACAGGAACCATGAAAAATACGTGGGCAATTCACCAACTGTTTACCACTGTAAATTTTTCTACCAAAAACAAAATCATGAACTGGTTTTCGGGAGGTCTTAACCATCAGGTTGAGCACCATATTTTCCCTCATATTTGCCACATTCATTATACTCAAATCGCTAAAATTGTGAAAAAAACTGCCAAAGAGTTTAATCTTCCTTACAACGAACACAATACCACGCGAAAAGCCTTGGCCTCTCATTTTCGTTTTTTGAAGCAAATGAGTAGAAAACCCTCCGTGGCACTATAAATACAAAATAACTTATGAGTAACCATTTATCTGATCGAATAAACAGCTTGCCTGTTTCTGCAACCCTTGCTATGGCCGCAAAAGCCAGAGAGTTAAAAAATCAAGGGAATGACATTATTGGCTTGAGTTTGGGAGAACCCGATTTTAATACGCCTGAGTTTATCAAAGAGGCTGCCATTCAAGCCGTTCACGACAATTACAACTCGTACACCCCAGTTGATGGATATCCAGAATTGAAAAAGGCTATTTGTTCCAAATTCAAACGCGATAACGGTCTTGATTACTTACCTTCTCAGATAGTGGTCTCAACCGGCGCAAAGCAATCCATTGCCAATGCTGTTCAAGTTCTTATCAATCCGGGAGATGAGGTATTGTTACCTGCCCCGTATTGGGTAAGCTATTCAGCTATTGCGATTTTGGCAGAAGGAGTTCCTGTTGAAATTCCTTCCAGTATCGATACTGATTTTAAAATCAGCCCCGAGCAACTAGCGGCTGCCATTACTCCCAAAACCAAAATGGTTATTTTCAATTCGCCCAACAACCCTAGTGGTTCTGTATATACCGAAGCGGAATATCGAGCGTTGGCTAAAGTATTGGAAAAACATCCTGACATCTATGTGTTGTCTGATGAAATATACGAGCACATCAATTATGGTGTGGGTAATTTTAGTTTTGCAGCTATCGAAAGTATGTACGATCGAACTATCACTGTCAATGGAGTTGCAAAAGCTTTTGCAATGACAGGATGGCGCATTGGATATATCGGAGCTCCTGAATGGATCGCCAAAGCCTGTACCAAAATGCAAGGACAAATTACCAGCGGTGCCAACTGTATTGCCCAACGAGCAACTATTGCTGCATTGAAAGCTCCCGTAAGCAATATCCAATACATGATTGATGAGTTTGAATCACGAAGAGAAATGGTATTGGATCTTTTAGGAGACATCAAAGGGTTTCGACTCAATCAACCCAAAGGAGCTTTTTATGTATTTCCCGACGTTTCGGCATTTTTTGGAAAAACGCTACAAGGAGTAACCATCGAAAACGCTAGTGATTTTGCTTTGTTTTTATTAGAAAAAGCCCATGTAGCTACCGTAACGGGAGAAGCCTTTGGAAGTCCAAACTGCATTCGTATTTCCTATGCAGCTTCTGTAGAAAATCTTCAAGAGGCTATTAAGCGAATTGCTAAAGCTGTTGCCTAAAGACGACTAACGTTTTCTCCAAAAGAAAGGGGTAATCAACATTAGAACGGTAAAAAGTTCGAGCCTGCCAAGTAGCATTAGGAACGAGCACCACCATTTTCCCAAAACAGGCATTGTTGCAAAAGTACTGGAAGGTCCAAAGTCGCCCAAAGCGGGACCAACATTACCTAATGAAGATGCAGAGGCACCAATAGCATTTTCAAAATTGAGACCCATTGCAGAAAGAACTCCCGCCCCAACAATAAACGAAATCAAATAGAAAATAAAAAATGCCAGTACGTTATAAACCACTGGGCGATCAATGGTTTTATTGTTGTATCGAACAGGGATGATAGCGTTGGGATGTAGCGATCGTTTGAATTCTAAAAACCCATTTTTTATCATAATCAGATGACGAATCACTTTGACACCTCCAGAAGTAGATCCGGCAGAGCCTCCCAAAAACATAAGCGAAAAGAAAAACAATGTCAAAAAGGGTGTCCATTGCGTAAAGTCAGCTGACACAAAACCCGTAGTAGTTACCACTGCTACAATTTGAAACAACCCGTGTCGAAAGGCACTTTCGTAGGCTCCCCAAACTTGTGGAAATTGATCGCTTTGAACAATGGTTTTATTGCTCAAAAGAACTCCCACCACAATGAGTAAAAATATACCCAAAAAAGTAGCGTACCATTTGAACTCTTCGTCTCGAAGTATTTTTTGGATTATACCTTTGAAAGCAAAGTAACTTAGCACAAAATTAGCTCCTCCCAAAAACATAAAAATAATAACAATGTATTGAATAGCGGGTACATCGTTCCAAAAAGAAAGACTGTTGTTTTTGGTCGAAAATCCACCGGTAGCAACGGTACTCATAGCATGATTAATAGCGTCAAAAAAGGACATTCCTGCTACGGACAACAATAGCGTCTCAGCTACCGTATATCCTACATAAATAAACCACAGGCGTTTGGCTGTGTCGCTAATTCTAGGGTGAATTTTATCACCACTAATACCTGGGGCTTCAGCAGAAAACAATTGCATTCCCCCAATTCCCAACAAGGGTAAAATTGCGATAGCCAATACAATGATTCCCATACCGCCTAGCCAGTGCGTCGTACTTCTCCAAAACAACAATCCTTTGGGAAGCGCCTCGACATCGGTAAGAACAGATGCACCCGTAGTAGTGTATCCAGATATGGTTTCAAAAAAAACATTGGTAACCGAAGGAATTGCTCCAGTCACCAAATAGGGCATTGTTCCGGAAGCGGCAACAATAAGCCAACCCATGGTCACTATCAAGTATCCTTCTCGCTTTTTGACTTCTTTTTGGTGATTTTTAGTCAAGAACATGACCAATCCTCCTATTCCCACAGTAAGCAATGCAGCAAGCGTTATTCCTTGAGTAGCACCGTCTTTGTATATGGCGCTTACTATGCCAGAAAAAATCATAGCGGCACCGTTAAACAGAAGCAAAAGCCCCATAATGTGCACAATGATTTTATAATTTAACTTCATCTAATTAGTTATAAAAACAAACGTTCTACACGTTTGATAGAACGAGGCAAACAACACACCAGCACTCGATCTCCGGGTAGAATTTCAAAATCCCCCAAAGCAATAATACCTTTTCCCTCGCGAATAACTCCGCCAATAGAAGCAGAACGAGGAAATTCCAAATCTTTAATTTTTTTGCCCAACACTTTCGATTGTTCGTTAACAATAAATTCCAGAATTTCTGCATTCATATTGTGAAGTTTGGCAACATCGACCACATCTCCTCGACGAACATATCGGAATATGGAGTTGGCCGCCAATAATTTTTTATTGATTAGGGTGTCAATTCCTATTGACTGAGAAAGCTCAAAATAATCAATATTTTCAACCAAAGCGATGGTTTTTTTAACGTTTTTGGACTTTGCCATAAGGCAAGTCATAATGTTGGTTTCTGAATTTCCAGTTACGGAAATAAAAGCATCCATGTCGGTAAGGTTTTCTTCGTTGAGTAAATCAACGTCACGACCGTCTCCATGAATGATGAGCGTTTGTGGCAACATATCAGCGATTTCATTGGCTTTTGTTTTGTTGATTTCAACCAACTTAACGTAGTACCCTCTCTCAGACAAATCGCGAGCGGTTTTGATACCTACTCGACCGCCTCCCAAAATCATTACATTTTGGATTTTTTCTTTGGAAGAACCCATTAAATCGTATAACTCGTCAACTCCTTCGGGCAAGGTCGTAAAATATACCTGGTCGTGTTTGTTAAAAACTGTATCTCCTCTAGGAATCATGGTAAATTGTGTGCCCGAACGCTGAATGGCAATGGGCATAAAGTGAACTCCAGGGTACACTTCGGCAGCTTCTTTTACTGTTTTACCAATAAAAGGTGCTCCTTCTTGAAGTGTGGTTCCTCGCATGGTAAGAGCTCCATCTTCAAACTCGTGACTGTTGCTAAAAGCCGACTGGTCAATAAGAAGTTGTATTTCATCGGAGGCCAATTCTTCTGGAGAAATCAATTCATCGATTCCCAAGGATTTGAAATCAATGTCGCCAATACTGCTCACGTATTCGGTATTGGAAATTCGAGCCACTGTGCTTTTAACTCCCAATTGTTTGGCTAATACACAGGTCGTAAAGTTAGTGGTTTCCGAGGAGGTTACAGCAATCATTAAGTCAGCCGAGGAAACCGCAGCTTCGTTGAGTACTGTAAGTGATGCAGAATTTCCTTTTACTACTTTGATATCAAGGTGGGTGTCGGCATAGGTCAAGTTTGCTTTTTCATTGTCAATCAAGGTAATATCTTGAGACTCAAAGGAAAGTAGTTTAGCCAAATGGAATCCGACTTCACCAGCACCTGCAATTATAATTTTCATGTTATTCAGTTGAATACTACCGCAAATATATCCCTAAATTATGAATTGCCTTGTTTTTTTTTAATCTGGCTCTTCTGAATCTACCCAAGGTAGGCTGATAAGAATTATTATTCACTAAACACCTTTCAACTTTTACTCGATGAATCAGAACAAGGTCTAAAAACTTAAAAGCTGTCTTTTTTAAATCTTTAATTTTGATTTACCGACTCCCTCAAAGCAGTCATTTTGGCTAAAATACGCCGTAGTATGGAGAGTTCGGCTTCCTGATTATCAACTGAAGCCCCTCCTGTACTCGTGGTAGTACTTATAGAAACCGTTACCGATGGAACTGGTAAAGACTGATTATTGGTCGCATTGAGTACGGCTTCGGTCTTTTGCAATAGCTTGATAAGCAGGTCAATAGTCTTAATCTGATTTTCTGCGGTAATGGCACTCAAACTGGTACTGACTTCTCGGACAAAGTTGAGATCGCCAGTAGGGATGATTTCTGTCCACGGCGCATAACCATCTCGTTCTACCAACACATTGATTACGCCTCCAGCAGGTAATGGGAGGTGGGTGGTGTAGGTACCTGTTTGATTGTCAATATCAAGGAGCGTAGAGGCGGTATTTTGATCGGTAATCAAAATATCTTGTTGGTCTAAATTGGTAAGCTCCAGATAAACAAAGGTTCCTGAAGCACGCTTTGAAGAACTCGGCTTCTCGATGATAAAGAAACATTACTGGCCGCCAATTGATTCAAGGTTGATTTTTGAACTTGAAGATTGGACTGACTAGAAGATTTTTGAGCACTAAGTGTTTGCGTACAAACAAAAAGTGTCAACAAAATAAAAGAAGGATTGTGAGTAGAAGATTTATATAATCTTATGGATATTGGGTTGCAGAAAAACATATAAGCATATTAGTAGGTTAATTTGGTTTACAAACATAATTAAAATTTTGAATATTACAAATATATATTGTTAAAAAATCAATTTTAATTGATAATTTGAATAAATATACAATTCAAAAATATTCAAAACCAACTGCCTTTAAAGGATCGCGTTAGCAAAATCATATTGTTGTAAAATGTTTTAAATACTACTTTTTGAGAAAAATATTTATGAATGGAAATGGAATCGCTTATCTTTGACAAAAAGAAATCTATGAGCCAACCCGTAACACCTTACGATGATCAATCCCGAGGTAAAAAAGAACAAGTTACCGAAATGTTCGATACGATTTCTAACGAATATGACGGCCTCAATAGAGTCATTTCATTTGGAATTGATTTACGTTGGCGCAAAAAAGTCATTCAATGGGTCGCTTCTTTTTCTCCTGATGCAGTATTAGACATTGCAACGGGAACGGGTGATTTGGCAGTAGCCCTATGTAAAACTAGTGCAACCAAAATTGTTGGATTGGACATTTCTCCTGGAATGTTGGCCGTAGGAAAACAAAAAGTAAAACAACACAATGCAGAGAATCGCGTAACTATGATTTTGGCAGATGGAGAAAAACTCCCGTTTGAAGACGCACATTTTGATGCTGTAACCATTGCTTTTGGGGTTCGAAATTTTGAAAATCTAGATCAAGGCCTTTCGGAAGTGTATCGTGTGTTGAAAAAAAACGGAGCATTGGTTGTTTTGGAAACATCAGTCCCTACCCATCCTATTTATAAAATGGGTTATTTTATCCATACTCGTTTATTGCTTCCTCTAATTGGTCGCGTTTTTTCAAAAGACAAAGTCGCTTACTCCTATCTATCGGAATCGGCTGCAAAATTCCCTTTTGGCAATGCCTTCAACAATATTTTACAAAAAAATGGGTTTACTCAAACAAAGCATTATCCCCAAACGATGGGAGTAGCTACTATTTATGTAGCTAGAAAATGATTTTTTAATTCCCTTTTTAATGAGAATTTTATTTCTTGTTTTAGCGATTTTTATTCTAGCACCAGCTGCTCATGGGCAACGTCGTTCCAAAGAGAAAGTTATCAACTTGCAAAATTTTGACAAAAAAAAACTGCGATTTGGCTATTATATAGGAGTGAATTCTTACAATTATAAAGTCGAATACAAAAAACTATTGCCCGAAGTACTAGTAAAACCCACTACGGGTTTTAATATCGGTTTGGTTGCCGATTATCGCGTTTTTGAATATATGAACCTCCGCTTTGAACCCGGACTTTCGTCAACACAAAGAGAATTGAATTTTTTGGATCGAAGTGGCTTTACCAAAAACTCGGACACACTACGAACCGTAAAATCGACCTACATACACCTCCCCTTGCTTCTAAAATTCAGTAACAAACGGCTTAATAATATACGTCCTTATTTACTGGGTGGAATAGCCACTTCGATTAATTTGTCCAGCAATCAAGACAGTCCCGATGACAATGTCAATAGGGTGTTTCGAACCAAAACCAATACCTTTTATTATGAATTAGGTTTTGGAATTGATTTTTACCTGTATTATTTTAAATTTTCTCCGTCTATTCGCGGTGTTTTTGCCATCAGCGACGAACTGGTTCCTGATATTGATCCCAACAGTCCATGGACCAAAAACATCAGCGGTTTAAAAACCCGAGGCATTTTTATAAACTTTACATTTCACTAGCTGCCTTTCTTCGTGTTTCGCTAAGTAAAATAGCTGTTGCTGTAGCAACATTCAAACTTTCGGTTTGCTGAGTATTCGCAAATCTTGGGATGGAAAGTGTTTGACTCAATCGTTTTTTTGTAGCCTCACTCAAGCCATTGGCTTCATTGCCTAACACCCAAATTCCTTGTTTAGGGATAGAAGTTTCGTAAATAGAAGTTCCATGCATATCAGCGCCCAAAACAGGAACAGGACATGTTGCTAAAAAGTTGTCAAAATCCACATAATGAACCCCGACTCTACTCAACGACCCCATGCTGGACTGGACAACTTTGGGGTTGAAGCAATCTACAGTATCTTTGGAGCAAACCAAATCACGAATTCCAAACCAATCGCACAAGCGAATAATGGTTCCTAAGTTTCCAGGATCGCGAACCGAATCGAGCCCAACCAAAAAGTCATTAAATGAAATATTTTGGGGCTCAGGCAATGAAAAAATAGCAAAATGCCCCGAAGGATGGGTCAACGCACTGATGGACTTTAATTCATTAGATGTTATAGAAACTCCTTTTTTGATGGCTCCAAAAGCTTCGAGCTGTTCAGAGTACAACACCTTTAACTCTAGAGGACTTGCTAAAAATTCCTTAATCGATTTTTGTCCCTCAACAAAAAAAGAATTTTCTTGAATTCTGTATTTTTTTTGATGCAGGCTTTTGGCCTTTTTTAATTCGTTTTTCGTAACCATCAAAATGATGTATTTTTGATTTTTATTAGTAAGCGGATCTTTTTTGAAACCAACCTTGACAAAAATACCATTAATTCTTATCATTCTCACTCTCCTCACCGGATGCAGTGTTACCAATCAATTGGAGTCTAGCGAACTGCTATTGACCAAAAACAGATTGTATGTAGATGAAATTCGAGAAACCAATGATACGCTCAAGAATTTATTACTTCAAAAACCCAACAAACGGTTTCTTGGAATCCCGACTAGAGTTCATCTTTACCAATGGGCCAATGAAGACACCGACTCTCTTTTTGAAGCGTGGCTAAATAAAAAGCCCAAACGTCGCAAACGCATGAATGCGTGGTTTTCCAAAAAACAAGTCACGGCAATTAAGAATACGAAAGTTCAGTTTCAAGATTGGAAAAAACAAACGGGAGAAGCTCCTGCAATCATTGACTCATTAGAAATTATTCAGTCCGTAGATAATTTGATAACATTTCAAAACAACAAAGGATATTTTAATGCCAAGGCGGATTTTGAGATTTTACTTTCAAAAAACAACAAACAGTTGGCGCAAGTTCACTACCGTGTTGATAAAGGCATTCCTTTTTATTTGGACAGTATTTCAACTTCCATTGCTTCTCCCGTCATTGATTCGATTTACCAACTCCATAAAAATAAATCGTTCCTCAAAGCAGGCAATCAATTCGATGCGCAAGACTTTGACAAAGAGTGCGACCGGCTTTATAGCTTGTTTCGAAATTCTGGTGTATTTAACTTTCAACTCAATTCGATTTTATTTGAAGTTGCTTGGGATACATTAGGAAGCGATTTTCTATTGCCTGTTTTGGTAAAAATTTCCGACTTTCAAAAAAGCGATCCCGAAACAGGAACCGTTCAAATTCCTTACCAATTACACACCATTAAAGAAGTAAACATTTTTACTGATGAACGCGCTCAATATAGAACGCTCCCATACACAGATTCGATTCATTATCGCAATCACATTGTTTATTCCAAAGGAAAACTGCGTTACAAACCTAAAACCCTCTCTAGCGCAACCACAATAAAAAAAGGAAATTATTACAGCGATCGGGAGCGTACCGCTACATTTCAGGGTTTCAGCAGGCTACAAAGCTTCTTACACCCCTCTATAAGTTATGAGTATGCCGAAAACTCTGAATCGGATTTAATCGCAAACATACTACTTACCCCCAAAGATCGGTACTCGTTACGATTTGGTTTTGACCTTACCCACTCCAATATTCAAGATTTGGGAATTGCTTTCGAAAACTCATTAATCAGTCGCAATGTTTTTAGAGGAGCCGAAACATTGGAAATGTCGGTAAGAGGAACCATCGGTAAATCGGGTAATGAAACTATTTCTGAAATTGGAGCTGATATACAAATTAACATTCCGCGCGTTTTATTACCTTTTAAACTAAGCACCCTAATTCCACCTTCGATGTCGCCCAGCACTCAAATTGCTTTTGGAACGAGTATTCAAGAAAATATCGGTTTGGATCGGCAAAATTTTACAGCAGGAGTTTCTCTCAACTGGAAACCAAATCCCTATAAAACATTTCGTTTGGGATTGCTAAATTTTGAATTGGTTAACAATAGAAATACACAGAATTATTTCAATGTTTACAATAGCTCGTTCAGCGAAATAAATAGTATCTCCCAAAATACGAATACCAACTCTAGCTATTTGGATGCCAACAACAACCTTATTGTTCCCATTGGAGTCAATAGTTTTATAAACGATGTTCTCAATCAAACTATTTCGGTTGGAGGAGACGCCTTTGAACGCGTTCGAATTATTGATGAACGAAAAAAACGTTTAACTCAAAACAATCTGATTATCGGTTCAACTTTTAGCTACACCAAGAGTGATCGAAAAGATGTATTGGATGAAAATTATTCCCAGTTTAGAGTAAATTTTGAATTTGCAGGATCGTTGTTAAATGCATTATCTGGTCCTTTGAATCTAGAAACAGATACTGCTTCAGACCAATTGGAGCTTTTTGAAGTTGTATTTTCCCAATTTGCCAAAACAGAAATCGATTACATTCGTCATTGGAAATTATCAGAAAACAATGTTTTGGCAATGAGAAGTTTTGTGGGGCTGGCCGTTCCTTTCGGAAACTCCAATAGCATTCCTTTTTCCAAATCGTATTTTTCTGGAGGATCCAACGACAACCGCGCTTGGGATGTGTACCGATTGGGTCCTGGAAGTAGTGGCGGAATAAATGAGTTTAATGAAGCTAACTTCAAATTAGCATTTAATTTAGAATACCGATTCGGACTTTTTGGAAGTTTGGGTGGAGCGCTTTTCACTGATATCGGAAATATTTGGAACGTGTTTGATAATGACACCGATCCAAAACGCACTTTTGGAGGGTTTGATGATCTCAGTGAATTAGCCATTGGTACTGGTTTTGGGCTGCGTTACGACTTTAATTACTTGGTTTTACGCCTCGATGCTGGATTCAAAACTTACAACCCTGCACTGGAAAAATCAGCACGATGGAACACACAATACAAATTAAAAAATGCTGTATTCAATATCGGTATCAATTATCCTTTCTAAGCTCATATATTCTTATTATTTTTGCCAACGTTTAATAACCATAATCCAATAAAATGAGTCATCAAATTCAACCTGGTGTTGCCACAGGAAAAGAAGTTCAAGAAATTTTTAAACTTGCCAAAGAAAAAGGGTTTGCCTTACCTGCGGTCAATGTAATCGGGTCAAACACTATCAACGGAGTTCTCGAAACTGCTGCAGCACTCAATGCTCCTGTTATCATTCAATTTTCAAACGGAGGTGCACAATTCAACGCCGGTAAAGGACTCTCAAACGAAGGACAACAGTCTGCAATTGCTGGAGCAATTGCTGGAGCCAAACACGTACATGAAATGGCTGTCGCCTACGGAGTACCTGTTATTCTTCATACCGATCACGCAGCAAAAAAATTATTACCTTGGATTGACGGTCTATTAGACGCAAGCGAAGCGCACTTTAAAGCCACTGGAAAATCATTGTTTAGTTCTCACATGATTGATTTATCTGAAGAGCCATTGGAGGAAAATATTGAAATTTGTAAAACATACCTAGAGCGTATGAGCAAAATGGGGATGACCTTGGAAATCGAGTTGGGAATCACAGGAGGTGAAGAAGACGGCGTTGACAACAGTGATGTTGATGTTTCCAAATTATACACACAACCCGAGGAAGTTGCCTATGCTTACGAAGAGCTGTCCAAAGTAAGTGACCAATTTACCATTGCAGCTGCTTTTGGAAACGTTCATGGAGTTTACAAACCAGGAAATGTAAAATTGACGCCAAAAATTCTTAAAAATTCACAAGAGTATATTTCCGAAAAATACAATGTAGCACACAACACCATTGATTTTGTTTTTCACGGAGGATCAGGCTCCACTGTGGAAGAAATTAGAGAAGGGATTAGCTACGGAGTTATCAAAATGAACATTGATACAGATATGCAATATGCATTTATGGCTGGAGTTAGAGACTATATGGATGACAAATCTGACTACTTACAGCAGCAAATTGGAAATCCCGAAGGAAGCGATGTTCCTAATAAAAAATATTACGATCCAAGAGTTTGGTTGAGAGCAGGTGAAAGTAGTTTTATTGCTCGTTTGAAACAAGCTTTTGAAGACTTGAACAACGTCAACACTTTGTAGTTGTTTAAAGATTGCTATATTTATTCTAAATTTCTAACTCATGGCTTGGTTTAAAAGAACTGAAAAAGGGATTCAAACCTCCACAAAGGAAAAAAAAGACACTCCAGAAGGATTGTGGTACAAAACCCCAACTGGAAAAATTGTTGATACTGAAGAACTCGCTGAAAACGCCTATGTTTCTCCAGAAGATGACTACCACGTCCGGATTGGCAGCAAAGAATATTTTGAGATATTGTTTGATGATGGGAAATTCAAGGAAATTGAAGAAACATTGTCATCCAAAGATCCTTTGAAATTTGTTGATACCAAGAAATACAAAGACCGTCTTCAAGCTGCTCATAAAAAAACAGGACTTAAAGACGCTATACGAGTTGGAGTTGGAAAATCTGGAGGTCATAATTTGGTCATTGCTTGTATGGACTTTGGGTTTATTGGCGGCTCTATGGGGTCTGTTGTAGGTGAAAAAATTGCTCGTGCTGCTGACTACTCTTTAAAACACAAAACCCCTTTATTGGTAATTTCCAAATCGGGTGGAGCCCGAATGATGGAGGCTGCGCTTTCGCTGATGCAAATGGCAAAAACCTCCACCAAACTAGCACAATTAGACGACGCTAAAATACCTTACATTTCGCTGTGTACCGATCCAACCACTGGCGGAACAACGGCGTCTTTTGCCATGTTGGGAGACATTAATATCGCTGAACCGGGTGCATTGATTGGGTTTGCGGGTCCTCGAGTTGTTAAAGACACCACCGGAAAAGATTTGCCCAAAGGGTTTCAAACTTCTGAATTTCTCAAAGAGCACGGTTTTCTTGACTTCATCGTACACCGAAAAGAGCTCAAAGACAAAATCAATCTGTATTTAAACCTTATTTTAAATCGTTGATTATTCTTACCTAGCAAAAATCCAAACAAACTCGAATGGAGTAGATTTGGGTTCTATGTCCTCTTTGGGAGAGGCTTATAAAAATTCGCAAGCGTTCTTCGTCTATCTAGTTTCATAAACTATTTATCGATTCACAAGGTACACCTCTCGACAAAATAGCGAAAGTTTCATAATTTAGTCCTATATTTGCCGCTCCAACAGAAAATCTGTTGGCTACATAATAATCATTTACATAAATATTGGCATGTATTTAACAAAAGAAGTTAAGGAAGAGATTTTCAAAAAACACGGAAAATCTGAAAAAGACACCGGTTCGACAGAGGGACAAATCGCATTGTTTACCCACCGAATCAATTATTTAACAGGACACCTCAAAGAAAATCGTAAGGATTTTAATACCGAACGTTCCCTCGTAATGTTGGTAGGAAAACGAAGAAGCCTGTTGGATTATTTAAAACGAAAGGATATCAATAGATATCGTGCGATTATCAAAGAATTGAATATAAGAAAATAACCAAAAAGAGGCCTAGTGCCTCTTTTTTTTACTGAAAAAGCATCATAGGTTTTTCATTGGGGTATCTACGACAACAACACAACAACAACCCTTTTTTTAATTTATAAATGAAAAAATATGATACCTAAAACCTTTACTGAGTCTATAGACTTAGGCGATGGAAGAATCATTACCATCGAAACAGGAAAGCTTGCCAAGCAAGCCGACGGTTCAGCAGTCATTCGATTGGGAAAT
>ERZ1048068.245-NODE-245-length-50763-cov-12.411040_pt1 | contig 50763 bp, 27 predicted proteins | sample MGYA00383098_ERZ1048068 | MGnify/ENA primary metagenome ERZ1048068 (study PRJEB29581, sample SAMEA5548368) | metagenome | biome: marine; feature: coastal; material: water | depth 1 m | study: Short-term variability in the microbial, nano- and picoplankton...
TTCTATACGAGAGCTTTTTCCACAGCGGTATTTCTAATCTGGCCCGCTAACCTTATGTGTTGGAATGTTTTGCCTGTATGTGATGTTCTAGCAATGCCTGTTTTAGTTTGTCTGATCCGCCTACTCTAACATTGATAATACCGTTGTAGTATTCATCTGTTTCAAGTACACGCCTGTCAAACTGCTCTCGCGCCTCTATATAGGACATTTCGCCCCTACCTTTACATAGGTATAATATTTCTCTTGTAAATTTGTCTTCGCCTAGCTCAGCTACATCTGCGTTTAGTCTATCAGAACTACCATAGTATGTTCTCCAGTCGCTTTCTTTGTAACCTCGTCTTTTATTTTTCTTGCCTTTAAGTGGTGGCTTAGTAGTTTTAAACTTTGCTAGTTTTTTGCCTATGTATTTTTGATCTGTAGTGGTGTTTGTAATAATATAAACAAAACCTTCGTATTCGTCTGGTATATTGTCTATAATTTTGCCTTCATAAGTCCACTGCATGAACTTACTTACCGTGCCTATTTTTTATCTATGTCTTTTCTGGTTACTTTGTTTTCTGCCTGGTATATATGCACCTCATCCATCCTTAACTTAGCTAATTTTCTTAGCTGTCTAAGATGTCTTCGCACTTCAGCATGTAGTCTAACAGAATTACGTCTTGCAAACTTTTCATTTGCACGAAAATAATCTAAGTACGTTTGTACTAATTCGTCATGTGTGTCATCATTCATAATACATTGCTTTAAGTGTGATTGGATTTGATCCAGTTGCGTGAGCTGCTATCTTTGTGTGACAGTCTCCGTCTATGCCTTTTAAAAATGCTCTTTCAATTGTTGCCTGTCTAAATGTTTTATCGTGATTTGCCTGTTGAACTATTTTTATTGTTTCTTGGTCGTCTTTTCTAGTTTGCAAAGCAATAATACCTTGACCTACAGCAGGAATAGTTGGTACCTTAACTGTTGGCCTTGCTATATTAAGTGCTTGAAGACCAGCTTCTGCTAGTATTATAGCATCATACTCGCCATTGTCAAGTTTTTCTAACCTAGTATCTATATTTCCTCTAATAGGTTTGATATTAATTCTTAAGTCTTTGTAATAGTCTAATAATTGTGCAGTACGTCTAGGGCTACTAGTTCCAATAGTGCAATTATAACTAACTTTTCCAATAAGCACATCATGAGGACTGTTTCGTTGCAACATTGCAGCAATTATTAATCCGTCTGTTTCTTGACCAGGAATATCTTTAAGACTATGAACAGCAACATCAATATTACCGTTTAGAAGTTCTTGTTCAATTGTGCTACAAAATATACCCTTACCTCCCATTTCGTATATAGGAGTTTCAGTGTCAATATCACCAGGAGTTGTAATTTCAATAATTTCAGTTTTGCAACCTAATTGCTCACATGCTTTTCTAGCATATGCTAGAGCTAATTTACTTCCTCTTGCACCGACTCTAATCATGAACTAAAATGACTCCTAACTGTTTTTACAAAATGATGAATATGTTCTGTTGGAGTAGTTTTTGTAATGCCGTGTCCTAATCCGCATATCCACCCTGTAGTGTCTACACCTGATAATGTATCTAACCACTTGTCTAATTCGTATTTAAATAAATTTGTTTCTAGCAACAAAAATTGTTCATTAAAATTTCCTTGAACGAATCCTTTTGAATATGTTTTTAGCATTTTGGGTAAGTTGTGAGAACTATCAATACCAAGGCCAGCAAAGTCTAATTTTTTTAATTTAGAAAGACTGTTTTCTTGTATACCTCTAACATAATATCCTACGTTGCCAATTAGAGCAATTTCTTTAAGAAACTCTATGTATATAGAATCGTAATAGCTCTTACTAACATTGTCTAGTCCGCTATCAAGAATCATTACAACGTCTGCACCTGCTCTTTTTTGTTCTCTAATACTTTCTTTTATCAAAGGAACAATTACATTCTTAAGGTACATTGTTTTAAAATCTTTACTAACTTTATTAGGTCCTAGTGCATAGTTAAGTAAACTCCAAGGCCCGCCTACAAATCCAATTAAACTTTTCTTTGAAGACAAATTTTCTTTTGTAGCAATGATTGCTTTCTTTTGAAACTCAAGATGTAATACTGCTGAGTCAACATCACTAAACTTGGAATAGTTTTCTTCAGTTAAATGTTCTGTAAATTTAGGACCTGGAGCAAACTCAACTGGAAATCCTAATCCTTCTAAATGCCAAAGAATGTCGCTAAACAATATTGCTGCATCAAAATCAAATTCTTCAATTGGTAGCATTGCTGTTTGCCGAGCAAGTTGCGGCAGTTTACACATTTGTTCAAATGTATATTTTTCTTTTAAATCCATGTAACTTTTTTGGTATCGTCCAGCTTGTCTCATCATCCATATAGGAGGACAAGGCTGTGCTATTCTGTTACATGCATTATTAAATTTTTCATTACTCATTCTACAACTTCTACATCATTTTCGTAACTAGTGAATCCGTTTTCTTTTATTACTTTTAATACGTTATTAACTCTACCAACTAGTTCGTCTTTATGACTAATTAAGTAGATATTTTTTTCACGTTCCCTAGCCATTCTTTTAAGGACACTCAGCGAATTTTCAACACCTGCTGTATCCATACCACTGTCAATTAATTCATCAATAAACAGTAAATTAACACCTTGATATAAACTTTCCCAAACATCTCTAAATGCAAAGGATAATCCTAAAATCAATCTGTTACGTTCGCCTCTACTTAAATTATCAAAATCTAAATCTTGTCCTAACTGTGTAATTTCAACAGATAGATCGTTTTGAAATAGTACCTGATGTGGTAAGCCTAATTTGTCAAGATAGTATGTAAGCCTATTATTTAGATATGCAAGATTTTGATCAATAATCTTTTTACGAATAAAACTGTCTTTGTTAGTAAGCAGTTTCAATAGAAAATCTTGATGCTCTTTATAAGACGTTAATTGGTTAACATTTTCCCAATTAATTTCTTGAATAGCACTATTATTTAATTCGTCAATTTGACTCTGATAAGGATCTGCATCCTCATTTTTACTTATCAAAGCGTTACGTAAATTTTCAACGTTGCTTCGATGTTCGTATGCTTCTTTTGCAGTGTCGTAAAACGTTGTAGGTTTGCCATTAATATCACCAATTTCATTTAGTGCTAATGCAACAGCAGATACTTTATCTTGTATTTCTATTTGATAAGAAATAGCGTCTTCAAGTTCTGATTGTTTACGTTGTTCAATCTCTGCTTTTTTATCAGAAGGAAGATCTTGTCCGCATGAGTGACATGTGCCCTGACCTAAGTCCGCGGCGTCTTTTTTTGCTTTTTCAACAGATCTGTCAGCACGTAATAGTGCCGGCTCTAATGTGCTTAATTCTTTTTTAAGAGCCAAAATAGAATTATTATGTTCAGTCCAATTTGATAGTTTTTCGTGTAACTCAAGTTCTATATCAATGTCTAACTGTTCTAATTCACTAATAGCATTTTCAAGTTTTTCAACATCAGATCGCTGTTTTGCAGCCCATGCACGTTGATTCTTCTTTAGATTGTCAATGGTGCTTTCAATTTTACTATTAGCAGTTTGTATTGCTTCAATCTTAAGAGTTTCTTCAGTAATTGCATCTTTAGTTCTACGAGTACCTTCTTTTAGTACTTCTGCCTTTTCAGACAATAATGTAATACCTAATAGTTGTTCAATAATAGCACGTTGATCATTTGTTCGCATTGCAAGAAACGGTTCTGAATATGTGTTTAGTGCAACAATGTTTTTAAACATTGTATGAGACATTCCTAATAACGTATCAATTTCTTCTTGTGTTCTACGGCTATCACCTTGTGACTCGTCAGTCATTTCTTGTTCTTGATCGTTCACATAAAACTTTAGCAAGTTAGGCCCACGACCTCGTTCAACTCTATAGTCTACATTATTCTTTTGAAAGTGTAATGTAACTAACATGCCTTTGCTATTAGTTTTATTAATTAGATTATTGGCTCTAATGTTTGTAAGAGCTTTGCCGTATAATGCATAACTTAGTGCATTAATGATTGTAGTTTTACCAGTACCGTTACGTGAACCACTATCGTCTCCGCCTTGGTCTAAATTTTCACCTAGTACTAATGTTAAGTTGTCTTTGTTAAAATCTACAGCTTGTGTTTGATTACCCACACTCATAAAGTTTTTAACAGTTAGGTCTTTAATACGAATCATTTAATAACTCTCTAATCCATGATAGATGTCTAGTAACATCGACTTATCGTAATTTTCTGTATCAAGTTCTGTTATTTCACTTGCTACAATTTGATCAACTGACTCGAACGTACTAATATCTAAATCAGTAGTAATTTCTTCAATTTGTTTTTGTGGAATTAGTGTAATTTCACGACAATTATATTGTTTAATAAATGTCTCTTTAATAAAACTAGATTCTTCATAACTAATAGGTAAGTCTAGTTCAACTCTTAGATACATTTTAGGTTTAATAAAAGCGTCTGCATCGTCAATTAATTTTGAAAGTTTAATTGTTCTATACTTAGGACAGTTATACCAATTAATATATTCGGGCTCTTTATTATTCTCTCTGTCAAGAATCATCATGCCACGTTCGTCATCACCTACGTCTGCATAGTTGTGAGGGAAAGCATTACCAATATAATGTATCTTACCTTGTACTTGACGTTTGTGGAAATGTCCGCTAAACACGTACTCTTGATGTTTAAAGTGTTTTGGTCGTAAATCACCATGGTCGGGCATTCTAACCAAAGCATTCATGTAGAAACTTGGTAATTCAAAATGACCAAACATATACTTAGATTCAATTTTTTCAATCTTCTTCCACTCGTCGCCTACTAGCCACGGTACAAGAGCTACATCTTCTTCTTGATAAATTTCATCTATAAATGTAATACCTTCAATGTGTTTACCAAATATAGTTGAACTAACATTACGCTTGTCTTTATAATACAAGTCGTGGTTACCAACAAACATATAAAATTTATCAAAGGCCTTGCCAAGTTTCTCTAAACTACGGATAGTTGCATCCATAGTTGTTAAATTAAGGCTATTTCTATTATGGTGCCAGTCTCCACAGAATATTCCGGTTTCGCATCCGTGTTCTTTGGCTTGTTCAATATACCAATCTACAAATTCTTCGCAGTCGTCGTTATGTATGCGACTGTTGCTTTTTAGGCCAAAATGTATGTCAGTAAAAACTGCTGCTTTCTTAAACAAATTTAGATTCCTCTATTCACTCTTATTAATTATAAGGTCAAATACTATTAAAGTCAACCAGTTTTTGTATCTTTGTGTATGGAAAATCCAGCTTCTTCGTTTCTTTTAACAGAAGCTTCCCATTCTCCAGCGTGTTGACGAGTGTAACTAGGATTAAGATCGTTCATTTCAAGAATGTCGTCTCTAATGTTTTGATTACGTTTTTCAATGTTAATAACACGTACAAAACTGTTAGTAACGGCTGCTGTATAATATGCAAACGGATTATTTGACTTTGATTCGTCAAACTGTAAGCCAATTTGTGCTAATTGTAGTATTGCTTGGCCTTTCATTTCGTCATTATAAGTGTATCCACGTACATTGCCTCTTGTAGCATATCGATCTACAAGTTTTAGCCACATAGTTGCAAGTTTGTTTGTTGCTTTTCCGTGTTTATGATTAAAGGCGCCGTTTTGCATACCGCCTTCCCAATGACTTTTTCCTACTAATTGTAAGTTTCCTTCTTCGTCAAACTTATAATGGTGGAACGGCGGAAAGTTTAGCTTTACCTTTGTGTCGGCAATGGTCTTTGGGTTCTTCTTTCTTCCCGGTTCTTCGGGGATATGATCAAATGTCATAACACGAAAAATTAGCTCTTCTTTGGTAATTTTTCTATAGTCAACTTCGCATTCTGCTTGTTTAACTTTTTCACCAGCCATTCTTCTTGCTTCGTAATCCGCAGTACTAAGACGTTTTGCTTTGTTTCGCTTTGCTTCAGCGATAGTTCTTATGTTTATTTTGTCAACATCTAGTAAAATGATGTCAAATTGTGCATGATCGGGTTCAATAAAGCTACAGTATGTGCTCTTTGATTTGTGTATTTCAGATAAAATATCTTTATTATTTAGGTAATTTCGTTTTCTCAATTGAGTTTCTCCAGTTAATATAAACATTATAAACTACATACTTAATTATGTCAACTAAATAAGTATAATAGGAGATATGATTATGGCACTTTTTGATCCAAAGGCGATAGGTAGAAATATTATAAAAAATACAGCAGGTAACTTTGCAAATGAAGCAGAAGCATCTGTAAAGAATTTTGTAGGTAATAACTTAAAAACAGGCATAGGCGCCCTTGATTCTGCTATTAATAACGTTACTAACGAACTGTTTAGTTCCTTTGGATTTAACAAAGGATCACGAGGAGTCAACTTACCTAAGCCAGATACTGGCCAAGTTAAAAGCGAAGCATCAGCATCATTTAGTAAAGCAACTAAAGAAACTGATTGGAGAGTAAAACTTAGTATTCCGCCATCACTATCGGGCGCAGCACTTATTGCACCTCTAACAAAAACAAGCGGATTTTGCTTTCCTTACACACCAACAATTATCGTTAGTCATAGTGCCAATTATAATAGTTTACAACCAGTACATACAAATTACCCATTCCAAATATATGATAACAGTGTATCGGATGATATAGTAATTACAGGTGAATTTAATATTGAAACTGCTGAAGAAGGCCAGTATTGGGTTGCATGTGTACATTACTTGAGAAGTGTAACCAAAATGTTTTATGGCAACGGTGATAACTCAGGTGCTCCGCCCCCACTAGTAAAATTAAGTGGATACGGCGATTATGTGTTTAACAAAGTACCTTGCGTGGTAGCAAACTTTACAGTTGATTTACCAGCTGATGTAGATTACATTGCAACTCCGCTAATTACACCAGTTGTATCTGGAGAAGAAAATAGTAATGCTGGTACAACATGGGTACCTACGTCAAGTCAAATTTCAGTAACATTGAAACCTACTTATTCTCGAAGACGAGTATCAGAGTTTAATTTAAATAGTTTTGTAAATGGAAACTATATTAATAGTGGACAAGGGTTTATTTAATGGCAACATATAATACAACAAGTCCTTGGAACAATACAGGATATACAGCACAAGGTGCTCTTGATATTTTAAGAATACGTCCTGTTCCAGAAAGTGCTGACGATAGCGTTTATACTATTGAACCTCAATATACATATCGCCCTGATTTATTATCTTATGATTATTATGGTACTCCTAAATTATGGTGGGTATTTGCACAGCGAAATATGAATACTATAAAAGATCCTGTATTTGATTTTATAGCAGGAACAGAAATATATCTACCTTCACCAGATAAATTGAAAAAAGTTTTAGGCGTTTAATATATGATAGATCCTAGTAAAATAATACAAAACAAGACAGCCGCCTTAGCTAAAGCAGCAACAGGATCTTTTGGAAATATTCAAACTCCTGATTTTAGTCCTTTAAAAAACGGGCTAAGTGCAACAGCATCTAATTTTTCAAATCAAATAAAAGTATTAGACAATCAATTTGCTAATAGTGATACTGTAGGGAAATTAATAGCTAAAGGACCTCAGGGATTAATGTCTAAATTTTCAGCACCAACTGGCGAATTTAAAGATATATTTCCTCCGTCGTTGAATAAGTTTGCTAACGGCTTTGGTGCATCTGCAGGAGCAGCAATACAAGATTACGTTACTAATATTCTTCCTGGATCTGTGTCATCATTGACTGGACTTGCAAATTCAGCAACAGCAGCACTAGAAGATGTTTATGGACAGATAGGATCATTAACAACACCAATAATAGATCTTGAAACAATACTAGAAACTCCATTACAATCAGCTTCGCAAATTGGGTCAACATCTACAGTAGAAACATATCCTCCAGGTCCCGGAGCAGTTTTAAAAAATCAACTAGAAGCATATCACTCTTATAATTGTATTTTTACACTAGGAGTACTTTCTACAAATAGTATTAATAATCCACAAGAGTCGTATAGACAAAACGGAGCTGATTTTACTATACTTAGATCAGGTGGAGGCGGTATTGACGACAAGCGGATACAAACAGCATACGATGCTTTAGGTCTTGAACCTGGAAACTTAGAATACTTTATTGATAATTTTGAACTTGATTCAGTAATTGCTCCTACTAAACAATCGGGTGTAGCACAGTCTATGCAATTTTCCTTTCAAGTCCAAGAACCATATTCAATGGGACTATTTTTACAGTCATTACAAGCGGCAGCATTTAGTGGTGGGTTTCAAAATTATCTGCAAGCCCCTTATTTGCTTGAACTAGATTTTGTAGGGTGGAACGATGACGGTATAGCAGAACCTATTAAGTATTCAAATAGAAAAATTCCTTTTAAATTAATGTCAGTAGAGTTTGATGTTGAAAAAGGAGGCTCAACATATACTGTTAAGTGTATACCCTGGAACGAATCTGCGTTAATGAACGAAATAATGAATATACAAGATTCTATTGAAATTACAGGTGCAAACGTTTTTGAATGTTTGTGTGCAGGCGAGCAAAGTCTTTCAACATCAATGAATGCTAAATTACAAGAAGTTGCACAAAGTGCAGGAATGCCATCCAGCGACTTTTACCTTATTAGATTTCCAACTGCTAGAGATGCAGGCAATCCTGCGTTAGGCGACTCAAAAACGGCTGCTGATAATTCGGCAACAGTTACTGATCGTGAATCTGTTGCTTCACGCCTTGGTACAGGTATTAGTGATGCCGCAGCACAAAATATTACAGACTTTTTCTCAAATGTTGGATTAGATTCAAATTCGAGTAGTTTATTAGGAGTATTGCGAGGTAGTGCTGTTAGCGATCTTAATCCAATTGGTGCCGCACCAATGTTAGATAGAACAAATGCCAGCGGTGATTCCCCATTTGGTTTAGGATTATATACTTGGAATGAAGATAAACAACTTTATGAAAGAGATGGAATTGAATTAACAATTAGTGATAGTAATAGATCTTTTAAATTTAATCAAGGCACTCCAATAACTAAGATTATTGAGGAAGTTATTTTAGTCAGTACCTACGGAAAATCAGCATTAGATTTAGTAAACGAAGAAGGAAACATTCCTTGGTTTAAGATTGAGCCAAAAGTGTATATGATTGACGATCCGAATTTTGAAAATGTTACAGGTAAGAGTGCTAGAATTTTTGTATATGATGTAGTTAGGTACGATGTTAATGTATCACAATTTAGTTCTCCTAACAAAACAACAAAGGGTAATATTGCATTAGCAAAACAAGCGCCTAAGTCATACAATTATATCTATAGCGGACTAAACACTGATGTATTGGGTTTTGAGATTAAATTTAACGCAGCATTCTTTGAAGCTATGAGAGCAGACTTAGGACAATTAAATAGTTCACAAATAACTGGCAGTAGAGATAAAACAACTGCTGATGTTCCTAATCCTGTTTTAACACCTGATACTTCAGGAGGATCATTACCTGAAGGACAAACTCAATCTGTAAACCAAGTTGGATTTACAAGCAATAACTTTAACTCTTCGGCAGCAACAAACCTAGCTAGGCAATTACACAATACACTTTTAAACAGTGATGCAGATTTAATTACTGCCGAAATGGAAATTTGGGGAGATCCGTTTTATATACCCGACAGTGGCGTAGGCAATTATACAGCAGCCCAAGGTCCTAGTATTAATATTACAGCAGACGGAAGTATCGATCATCAACGAAGTGAAGTCGATATTCTTATAAACTTTAGGACCCCAATAGATTATAGCATGGATTCGGGAATAATGGAATTTCCTGGAGATACTATACCAGTAGATAGTTTTAGTGGATTGTATAAAATTTTAACATTGACTACATCTATATCCGGTAATAAATTCACACAGAAGTTAAACTTAATTCGTAGAAAGAATCAAAGTACTGACGGTATTAGTACAGCCAAAACATTAGTAGAAAATCCGCAAGCTAAAGGATTAAACCCTAATGAAAGACCGTTAGCAGAAAGAATTGGACAAGATCCAACAGAAAGAGTTTCGCCTAACGCATCAAGAAGAATTGCTAAACCTTTACAGTCGGAGCAAAATGGAGAACTTGTTACTATTACAACTAAGTCTGGAAAAACAACACAAGTTGCAAAGATTGTAGGACAACAATTCCAGGCTCTTATAGACGAACTTGAAGATTTTTACGGTTATGAAATTAGAACATTAGGTGGCTATGTAAACCGCACATCAATTGGATCAAGTAAACCAAGTTATCATGCTAGTGGTCTTGCAATAGATATTAATTCCGCAGAAAATGCTTATAAAAAGCCAAGACCGCAGCCAAGGCCCAGCGGCGAGCCTACAGATATGCCTGAAGATGGCACTGGAAATGAAATGTTAGCACTTGCTGAAAAACATGGTCTTGGATGGGGCGGCAACTGGAAAAGTAGTGTTGATGCTATGCACTTTTCGGCAGCATCAGCTGAAGGCGGATCACTTAAATGGCCTCGCAACGGATTGATACCTAAATCACCTGACCAAGAACCGCCTGTACCACAAGATGGTAGTCCACCTCAAGCACAAACAAGTGATAATTCAAGTACTCAACTAGATGACAATGACCCAAGAGGACGTGAACAGATTGGATCAACAAGTGCTAAAGTTCCAACTCTACAACCAGTTGAACCTTTGGTAAGTCTCCCTCTTGAAGGCAGAGAGCGAGCAATGTGGCTGGCGAGTTACGGTGCTACACATAATAACGATGGTACAGTAAAAACTGCTACACAACAAACAGTTGATAGTCAACCAACGGTATCAGGAACAGAGCCAGTAACACGACTTCAGCCAGTAAACAATCAAATACAAGGTGGCTTTGGAGATACGTTGCGCCAGTACTTACCTACAGACGTAAATGATAACTTATATAGTTATAACACTGGAAGAAAGGTATTAGCAGCATATCAAAATTATAATGCAACATATCGACCTACTACTACAGTGCCAACAACGCCTGAAGAAGAGGCAATAATCACCCGAGATGGTCCAGGCACAGGAGGTCCTCAGTAATGTCCGGCGAAAGTAAAAGAACTAATAGAGAAAAATTAGAAAAATCAATAGGCCCTGGTCCGTATGAAGCAGTTGTAGTTAGCAATCTTGATCCTCATTATATGGGAAGTTTAAAAGTAGACATACTCAAAGGATCTAGTTCAGGTTCAATACCTAATAAATTAGGTACTAGTATTACAGTAAAATATCTAAGCCCATTTTATGGAGTAACAAATCCTAATCATACAACACCAAATGACGGATATGCAAGCTCTCAAAAAAGCTATGGTTTTTGGGCAGTTCCGCCAGACCCGGGCGCAAGAGTATTAGTAATTTTTGCTGAAGGCGACATATCACAAGGTTATTGGATAGGTTGCATACAAGATAGACATATGAATTTTATGGTACCAGACGGCAAGGCTAGTACAACAATTACAACTGGTGGCACACCAAATAATATAAGAGGACAAAAACTTCCTGTTGGAGAATATAACAAGTATATTGAAAAAGGCGAAGCAAGAGATCCAACTAAATTTCCAAAACCATACAATAAAGATTTTACACAAATACTCGAAATTCAAGGATTATTAAACGACGATAATAGAGGAACAACTTCAACAAGTGCTAGAAGAGAAGTGCCTAGTTCAGTTTTTGGAATAAGCACACCAGGACCAGTTGATAAACGTCCCCTTGCACTAAGAGGATTAGCAGCAGGCCCTGGGTCACAAAATGTATTTGTTAACAGACTTGGAGGTTCAAGTTTTGTAATGGACGACGGAGATAACACACTAGTAAGAAAAACACATGCTAGTGAAGGACCTCCAGAGTATATAAATGTTGAAGCTGGTGAAAAAGGCGGAGACAGAACATTACTTCATAATGAACTAGTACGTTTTAGAACGCGAACAGGTCATCAAATTGTAATGCACAACACAGAAGATTTTGTTTATATTGGTAATTCTCGTGGAACAGCATGGGTTGAATTAACTAGTGATGGTAAAATAGATATTTACGGATCAGATAGCATTAGTATACATAGCGATGCAGATATTAATCTAAGTGCTGATAGAGATGTTAATATTGAAGGTGGTCGAAATGTTAATATTCGTGCAAGTGCAAGGGCAACTAACGGAACAGACGCAGGTGGAACAAGTGGTAATGTGCAAATAGAAAGCAAGTACGATACTAATATACTTGTTGAACAAAACATGAAAACAGACGTTGCAGGATATCAAGAAACAAAAGTTACTGGATATCAAAAAACTTTAGTTGAAGGTGATATTCATCATCACACAAATGCAAATTTATACATATTATCAGATGCACAAGGACATATCAGAGCAGTAGAGGATTTACATGTAAACACAGATGCTAACCTACATGCTAGTGGTGAAAATGTGTTTCTATCTTCATCTTTGGGTGCTGTTAATATTAAAGCCGCAGCGAATATAGAACAGCAAGGTGTAAAAATTAACATGAATAGTGGAGATGTTACTGCTGCTACAGCATCGACAGATGCAGAAGATGCAACACCAGTTGTACCGTTAAACATACATGCTGTTCCAAAAGTAACCCCAGGAACAACTGTAGCATCTGATGTTTCGTCGATAGTAAAACGCATGCCAAGTCACGAACCTTGGCCACACCACGAAAACTTAAATCCAATGGCATTTAAGTTAGACCAAACTGATGTATTAAACACTAATCCAACACAGTCAGGATCTCTTATAAATGCAGTTGATACTTTTAGAAAAAGTCTAAACACAGCCAACTTTAGTGGATCAGGCGGATCTGCTGCATCGTCGTCCGCAACAACTACAGCTAGTAGCGGAACATCACAATTAACATCTAATCCAAATAGTAATTTTCCTCCGGCAAACTATTCTGCTGTTGGAGCATATGGAAACTTACTAGATGTTATTGGAAATGCAGAAAGTTCTGGGTATAATACTATTTACAGTGGATCTAAAATATCAACACCTAAGCCGCTCATACAAATGACAGTAGCAGAAGTTCAAGAATGGCAAGATCTTAGTGTTAGTGCAGGTTCAAAAAGCTCAGCTGTTGGAAGATATCAGTTTATCAGAAAGACACTTAAAAGCCTTATCGGTGTAGCAATATCCGAAGACGAATTATTTAATCAAGATGCCCAAGATAGAGCAGCTAGAGAATTATTAAGCAGAAGAAAACTTAACGATTTTATTAAAGGTACAAAGTCAGAAGCAGCTATGGCAAAAAGTATTGCCCAAGAATGGGCAAGTATGCCTGTAATTAATAAAACACAAGGTTCACAAAGAATTGTAAATCCAGGCGAAAGTTATTACTCGGGAGATGGCCTAAATAAGTCATTAATATCTACTACAGAACTGGTAGCAGCATTAAGGAATGCTAAACAAGCCGGCCAACTTGTTTAACATAAATACGTTATGAGCACTTTAGAAAAAAATCTATACAAACGGGTAATTGTTGATGTACCACAAAGTCAGCAAAAACCGTCATCGTCTGCTACGTACCGATCAATTAGTTCAGTCAGCAACGAAAATATTGGTAACAAATTATATGACCTTGCAGTTATCAAACAAGACATAATAAATCATTTTCACATACGGCAAGGTGAAAAATTAGAACAACCTGAATTTGGAACAATTATTTGGGACGTTTTATTTGATCCGTTAACTGAGAATCTTAAAGCTGCTATTGTTGAAAATGTAGAAGATATTATTAATTACGATCCAAGAGTACAAGCTGATCAAGTAATAGTAGAAGAATACGAAAGCGGTTTACAAATAGAATGTGTGTTAGTTTACTTAAATTACAGTATAGCTGAAACTATGCGGTTACAGTTTGATCAAGACAACGGATTACTTTCCTAAGTTATATACGCATATTTTAAATTGAATAAATACATTATAACGAGGAAAGCACATGTCAGCGACAGATAGACAGAATAGATTACTAGTTGCAGAAGATTGGAAGCGTGTATACCAAACCTTCCGCAACGCAGATTTTCAATCATACGACTTTGACAATTTACGTCGAACAATGATCAACTACCTTAGGACTAATTATCCTGAGGATTTTAACGACTACATAGAATCAAGCGAATATCTAGCACTAATTGACTTGATTGCTTTTTTAGGTCAAAACCTTGCTTTCCGTATTGACCTAAATGCTAGAGAAAACTTTTTAGAACTTGCAGAGCGTAGAGAAAGTGTTCTCCGTTTAGCACGTTTACTTAATTATAATCCTCGTAGAAACCAAGCAGCAAACGGCTTGTTAAAAATTACTAGTGTTAGCACAACCGAAGATGTTATTGATTCAAATGGTAGAAACTTACAAGCCCAAACTGTTCTTTGGAATGATAGTACCAATACAAATTGGTACGAACAGTTTATTAAAGTACTAAACACAGCACTTCCAGTTAACGGTGTTTTTGGTCGTCCAAATAAAAAAGAAATGGTCGGCGGAGTAGCAACAGAACAGTATAGAGTTAATGGTGTTAATACAGATGTTCCTGTGTTTAGTTTTGAAAAGCCAGTCGAAGGCAAAAGTACTGGTTTTGAAATTGTATCAACAGATATTGATGACGGCAACATACAAGAAGAGCCGCCAATACCTGGAAACAACTTTGCGTTTTTATATAGAGATGATGCACAAGGCGCTGGCAGTTCTAACTCTGGATTCTTTACACATTTTAGGCAAGGACGTTTAGAAAACGGACAGTTTACAATTACACAACCTGTTCCTAATCAAACAGTAGCAATTGATGCTACTAATATTAACGATTCAGATGTTTGGCTTTATAAACTAGATTCTAATAATAACGAAGTAGATTCTTGGACAAAGGTAGACGCAGTTGAAGGCAACAATGTTATATACAACAGTCTTAACAAGAAGATTAGAGATATCTATAGTGTATTAACAAGAATTGATGATAGAATTAACATTATATTTTCAGATGGTGTTTTTGGAAGTTTGCCAAAAGGTACATTCCGTTCTTATTATAGAGTAAGTGAAAATAGAGGAATGGTTGTTTCTCCTGCTGCACTATCTAACATTTCTATTCAAATACCGTATTTGAGTAAAACAGGTAAAGTACACGATCTTACATTAACAATGTCTTTACAATATTCTGTATCTAATAGTGCAGCAAGTGAATCAAATCTAAGCATTAAGCAGAATGCTCCTGCAACATACTATACACAGAATAGAATGATTACAGGAGAAGACTATAATGTTGCTCCTCTAGGTGTTAGCCAAGATATTATTAAAGTTAAAAGTGTAAACAGAATATCCAGCGGTATATCAAGATATTTTGATTTAATTGATTCAACAGGAAAGTATTCTAGTACTAATTTATACGGCAATGACGGCATAATATATAAAGAGTATACAACAGACAAAACAAGTTTTACGTTTCAAACACAAACTGATATTGAAGGCGTCATAATTAATAATTTAGAGCCTATTTTAGATAACAGACGCATAAAGCATTTTTACTTAGATAGATATTCTAAGATTTTAACTTTAGATTTAGGTGTTAAATGGAAATCAGTTAGTAATCATACTAATACATTTACAGGATTTTTTGAAGATTCTGATGAGCAAGGATTTAATGTAGGTACATTTACATCTAATACACTACGATATGTCGAAGCAGGCACTTCATTAAAATTCTATGCACCATCAGGTTATGCATTTACTTCTGACAACGAATTAATTGACATAAACACCTCTAATACTTATGGAGTTAAACAATATATATGGACAAAAGTTCTTGCAGTAGCAGGCAACGGATTAACAACAAATTTATCATCAACAACAGGACCAATTGCACTTGCTGATAAAATTCCAGAAGGATCTAGCTTAGTAGAAATTAAACCACGTCTTGCTAGTAGTTTATTAGACGATGTTAAAATTGAAATGATTGATCAAATTTTTGCATACAATGACTTTGGTTTAAGGTATGACATTAACACACAAACATGGCGTGTTATTAAAGCAACCAATTTAAATAAAACTAATAGTTTTAGTAATTCGTTTACCGGTGATAAAACAAATTCAAATATTGACGCTAGTTGGTTAATTTTGTTTGAAACTAACGGTGAAACATATACTATAACTTATAGAGGATTGCGTTACATTTTTGAAAGCGATGAAGAAATTAGATTTTATTATGATAGTAGTGATAAGATTTATGATTCAAAAACTGGACAAATACTTAAAGATAAGATATCAGTTTTAAGTATTAATACTCAGCCTAATTCAACACAAGCATACACTCAAGATTATTCATGGGAAGTGCTGCAAGAATATAGAGATGCTGAAGGATATGTTGATAGTACTAAAATTGAAGTTACATTTAAAGATGCAGACGAAGACGGAGTAATTGACGATCCACAAATATTTACAGAATTAGTTGATACTACCCAAACTGTAATTTTAGAAAGATATAGAACTGAAGCAGGCACAGAAGATTACAGATATATTGATCATGCTGCAAACAATATTGAAATAATAGATAGCAATAATTTAGAACAGCCAATAAGTTCTTATGCTGACAAAACAATATTATATTTTAAAGACGGAGACTTTTTTAGAATAGTTGATGCTAGTATTCCGAAAAAAGAACCTCTTGCAGGATATAAAGCATTTAATGGTCGTGCAAATTTAAAATTCCATTATGTACATGTTGCAGATTATAATGCTAGGATTGATCCTAGTGCTAGTAATTTAATTGACGTGTTTATGTTAACTAAGAATTACGATAGGAATTATAGATTGTATTTAGACGGCCAATTACCAGCAGCACCGTTGCCGCCGTCACCAGATGAGTTATTTAGAAGTTACGGATCGTCACTTAATAAAATAAAATCAATTAGTGATGAAGTAATTTACCATCCTGTAAAATATAAGCCATTATTTGGCTCAGAAGCAACAAGTGATTTACAAGCAGTATTTAAAATAGTTAAAAATCCTGATCAAGTTATTAATGACAGTGATCTTAAAACTCGTACTATTGAAGCAATAAATCAATACTTTTCGCTAGAAAATTGGGACTTTGGAGATACGTTTTATTTCCAAGAACTGGCAACATATGTAATGAACAGATTATCACCGGACTTAGTAACTTTTGTTATTGTTCCAAAACAAGTAACACAATCATTTGGTAGCTTATTTGAGATACGTTCAGAATCAGATGAAATTTTCATTAATTCTGCATCAGTTGCAGAAATTGATATTATAACTGAAGTTACAGCAAGTCGTTTGTCGTCAACCGGCACTGTAGTTACAGCAACAAACACGCAAAACATTGGTTTGCAGAGTAGTTAAGGAATTATTTAGTAATGGCAAATAAAGAAGACGCAGCTCTACCAACAGGTGACAATTCGAAAAGAAAAAGCGTAGACCTTTTACCTAAGTATTTTAGAACTGACACTAATGAAAAAATATTATCAAGTACAATTGATCAATTATTTCAACCAGGAACAGCAGAAAAGGTTTCAGGGTATATTGGAAGAACAACGGCAAAGGCTTATAGAGCTAGTGACACTTATATTGAAGATGTAAGTACACAGCGACAAAATAGACAATTTGAATCCTCTACTGTTATTACTGATAATTTAAATAATGTTAACTTTTACGGTGACTATTCTGATTATGTTAATCAAATTAAGAATTTAAACGGCAACATTTCAAATCAAAGTTTATTATCAGAACAAGAATTTTATGCTTGGAATCCAAATATTGATTGGGATAAATTTGTAAACTTTAGAAATTATTACTGGATGCCGAACGGTCCGCAAACTGTAAATGTATTTGGCAGGAATGATACTGAACAAAGTGAATATACTGTTACTACTGAAGTACAAGATGATAATACAGTATATAAATTTGACCCACCTGCGTTTGATGCTAATCCAACATTAACACTTTACAAAGGACAGACATATAGATTTAAAGTTCGTTGTAAAGGACATCCAATATCTTTTACAACAAATAGAAAATTTAACGATGCTGACTTTAAATTATCTCAAGACTCAGCCGGCAACTATGTAGTAGTAACACCTTCAAATGGTGAAATTAGATCTACTAATATTAGAACAACAAAAAATAGGTTAAGAACTCCTGGCACATATGAAATTACAGATTATATTTCAACCGAAAGCGGCAAATTTGCAAAGTTTGAAGTTATTGTTTCTGCAGACGGAACCGTTAGTAGTGTAAGTGTTATTGACGGCGGTGAAAATTTTACTTCAGGAGAAGTGGTTACATTCTTTGATGCAGACCTAGGTGACGGCGGAGCACCAAATGTAAGAATTGAAATTACAAGTACATATAATAATGCAACTAATGTTAGCAATCGATATGTTGATGGAATAAAAGCATATGATGTTGATAACAATGAAATTTTACCTATAAACATTGAAGAAGGAACTATAGAATTTACAGTTCCATTTAATTCACCAGAAAATTTATATTACGTTAGTAGCACTAACGTTAACACAAGCGGTTATATCAAAGTATTTGACATTGTAGAAAATACAAGTATTGATATTAATGAAATACTTGAAAAGCGTTATTATAAAAGTGCTAATGGTGTAGAGCTTACAAATGGACTTAAAGTTAGTTTCCTTGGAAATGTAACACCAAGTGAATATGCAAACAGCGAATACTATGTTGAAGGTGTTGGAGATTCAATTAAACTTATTGATGAAAGAAACTTAGTTATACCAGCAGCATACACAGGCGATGTATTTGTACCTTTTGATTCAGAGCCCTTTGACAGAAGACCTTTTGGTAACGCAAGTGCGTATGCTGGAACTAAAGATTATATTATTATTAATAGAGCAAGTTTAGATAGAAATGCTTGGACTAGATATAATAGATGGTTCCATAAAGATGTAATTGAAAAAAGTGCATTTTATAATAATCAACAACCTGTAGTTGACCTAAGCGAAAGAGCTTCTAGACCCATTATTGAGTTTGAAGCAGGACTGAAGTTATACGGCTACGGAATAAACTCAAAGCACGATGTTGATTTAATTGATACTGTAACAACAGATATATTCAGCAGTATTGAAGGAGCTCCGGGCTATAGTATTGACGGCGTATCGTTAGCAAACGGAATGCGCATTTTAGTTACGGCAGATACTGATTATCGAGCAAATAATAAAATATATGAAGTTAAATTTATTAACTTTGACAACAATAATATTATTAGTTTAATTGAAACAGACGACACTAACCCATTATTAGACGAAACTATTTTAATTAAAAACGGTAGCAACTCTGGATTAATATATTATTTTAACGGCACTAGCTGGCACTTAGCACAAGATAAAGCGTATCCAAACCAAACACCATTATTTGATTTGTTTGACCACGACGGGTCAAGTTTTTCAGATGTTATTCAATATCCAGATTCTACATTTAGAGGAACTAAAATATTCTCTTATAAAGTTAGTACAGTAGAAGCAAATGATAAAGAATTGGGCTTTGGGTTATCTTACAAAAATATAGAAAACTTAGGTGATATACTTTTTGAATTTCCGTTAATTACAGAAACTATTCAGTATAATTTAGATAATGAAATTTTAACATATAATTTAGAAGCAGGATTCTTAAAGAAGTTTAATTCGCCTACAGAGTTTACATATCAAAATGGCTGGACTAAAGCTAATAAAAATAGTCAGCAAGCAGCAATACTACAATATACTGCTCAGGGTGTAGATGATGAATTATTCAATGTAGATGTTTTTAAAAATATACACGAAAGAATTGTAGTATTTGTTAATAATGTTATTATTACAGACTATAATATTTCTAAAGACAGAGAGTTAACATTTGAAAAAACATTAAACGCAGACGATAATATTGTTATTAAACTTTATAGCAGCGAAGAAATTATAAATGACAATGCCTATTATGAAATGGCAACTAACTTTGAAAGAAATCCATTAAATGAAAATCCAAAAGAATTTACATTAGGTGAAGTTCTTGATCATGTTAACACAATACAAGAAAATCTAATTGGCTTAGAACAGCATCCGTTAAGAGACTATGGAGACATTGATCAATATGGTAGAAGATTCTTAAAGCATAGTGGTCCAATTAACTTGCCATTATTCCATCTTGTTGATAAAAATGCAAATATTATTAAAGCTCTTAGATATTCTAAAAATGAATATTCTAAATTTAAAAGACAGTTTATACAAACTGCATCAACTTTAGGTTTTGACGGTCCTGTTAAAGTACATGTAGACAAAGTACTGCAAAAAATAAATTCTGAGAAATCAGAAGGTATGCCGTTTTACTTCTCAGACATGATTGCATATAAAGCAGACAATAGAATATCATATAAAGTATTACCTAGTTCCAGCAAGTTTTTTGCATTATCAGAATATTTTAATTTAGACGCATTGAGTGCAAAAGCAGTACTAGTGTATGTTAACGGAATACAATTAACACATGAAAAAGACTATGTGTTTACTGATGAAGGTTTTGTTAATATTAAAGTTGAATTGAGCAACGGTGACGAAGTTGATCTTTACGAGTACGAAACTACTGACGGATGTTTTGTTCCTGCTACACCAACTAAGTTAGGATTGTATCCAGCATATCATCCTAAAAAATATACAGATACCACAACGGCAATTAACAGAGAAGTTATTCAAGGCCACGACGGCAGTATTGTAGTTGCATATGGTGATTATAGAGATGAATTAATATTAGATTTTGAAAAAAGAATCTTTAATAATATTAAACAAAAGTATAATACAGATATTTTAGATATTAACGAATTTGTTAGTGGTACTAATAGAGATACAGGATTTACAAGACAACAAATTAATAGTGCAATGTCAGCTGACTTTGTAGAATGGAATGATATTGCAGGCGGTCTTGATTATGCTAATATAGATTTTTGGACACAAACAAATAAATTTACATTTAACTTCTCAGCAATGAGCTCACCACAAGACCAAACATTACCAGGTTTTTGGAGAGGAGTTTATAAAGAAGCATTTGATACTGATCGTCCTCATACACATCCATGGGAAATGTTAGGTTTTACAATCGAACCACAGTGGTGGAACGATGTATACGGTCCAGCACCGTATACTAATTCAAACTTTGTAATGTGGGAAGATCTACAGCAAGGTATAATTAGAGATCCTAGCACACAAACTATTGTTAATTCAAAATATGTACGTCCTGGATTATTAAATCATCTACCTGTTGACGCCGAAGGAAAGTTAGTTGATCCTTTAACTAGCGACTATGCTAAAAACTATGTACAAATAAAAACGAAAACACAGTTTACATTTGGCGATCATAGCCCAATAGAAACAGCCTGGAGACAAAGTTCAGATTATCCGTTTGCTCTAATTACTTCGTGGATGTTAAATCAGCCTGCAAAACTAATGGGCCTTGGTTATGACATATCAAGAATCAAACGTAACCTAGTAGGACATTTAGTATATACTGAAAGTAACACGCCAATTAGGACTACTGACTTAGTATTTCCAAACACGTACAACGATAATGTTCGTGTATTAAGTAGCGGGTTAGTAAATTACATTTACAACTTCTTAGCAACAAATATTGATGTTACGTGGAAAAAATATACACAAAATATAAAGTCAATAGATAATAAACTTGCTATTAAAGTAGGTGGCTTTACAGAAAAAGAAAAGTTTAAACTTATATTAGATTCAAGAACTCCTTTAAATGAAGGCAATGTTTTTGTACCAGAAGAAAACTATCAGATAATTTTAAACAAAAGTGCCCCAATAGAGACTGCTGTACTTAGTGGTATAATTGTTGAAAAAAGAACCAACGGCTGGACAATAGCAGGATACGATAAACAGAAAGCATCATTTGATTTTTACGAATCAAATGCAAAGTCAACTGACCCTGTTATTAACATTGGCGGCATTAGCGAAGAATTTGTTAATTGGAATGCAGGCAAGCAATATGTAAAATCATCTAATGTACGTTATGACGGATTTTATTATAGATGTATAAGCAGTCATGTTAGTAACACAACCTTTGAGCAAGATAAATTTACTAAATTATCATCATTGCCTACAATAGGCGGCAGAGATGCAATATTAAGACGTAATTTTACTAAAGTAGTAAAAAACTTCCCTTATGGCACAACCTTAAGAACTGTGCAAGAACTTGTAGATTTTATATTAGGTTATGAACAGTACTTGATAGACCAAGGGTTTATATTTGATTACTTTAATAAAGAAACTGGTGTAATTGAAGATTGGACATACAGTGTAAAAGAGCTTATGTTCTGGACTACACAGAATTGGTCAGCAGGCAGTGTACTTACTTTATCACCAGGCGCACAACAATTTAAGTTCTTTAAACAATATGCAGTTGTTGATGATATCTTTGATAAGTTTTATAATTATAGTGTAGTAAAAGCAGACGGAAAGTCGTTAGAACGTAACTTTACTTCTATTGCTAGAGACTCTGAAAATCAATTTGGACTTGCAGTTAAAAACTCAGAAGACGGAATTTACGGAGTTCGTTTGCCGTTAGTACAAATAGAACATGTTATTTTGTTAGATAACGAAACTGTGTTTAATGATGTAATTTTTGACCGTCCAGCAGGGTATAGACAAGAACGAATTAAAGTTATTGGATATAGAAGTGACGAGTGGACAGGCGGATTAAATATTCCAGGATTTATTTACGACGAAGCAATAGTAACTGAATGGGAACAATGGCAAGATTATGATGTAGGTGCTTTGGTCAAATATAAAGAATTTTATTACGTTGCAAAAATAGACCTAGTAGGGGTTGAAAACTTTGTACCGCAAGATTGGGAAAGACTAGACAAAAGACCAACGCCAAGACTTCTTCCTAACTTTGATTATAGATCAATACAGTTTGCTGACTTTTATGATCTAGATAGTGATAATTTTGATGTTGAACAACAAAGACATGCACAACACTTAATTGGTTACCAAAAGCGTCAATATCTTTCAAACATTATTAATGATGATGTTAGTCAGTATAAATTTTATCAAGGATTTATACAAGACAAAGGAACACCAAATGCATTAACAAAACTATTTGATGCACTAGGCAGTGACGATACTGATAGTTTAGAATTTTACGAAGAATGGGCTCTTAGAGTAGGCCAATACGGTGCTGTTGACAGTTATGAAGAAGTTGAATATATTATTGATGAAAATGAGTTTAGAGTTCAACCACAAACTATTGAGCTTGTAAATTCAACATCTGTTAATGACGTAGACTTATCAATTAAAATTTTACCATATCAAGTAAATTCAAAACCATTAAATTATAATCATAAACCGTTTCCAACAATAAAAGATTACTACAAGGAGATTATAGATTCTGGTTATGTTAACGAAGATGATATTACATATACTGTAGCAGATGTTAGAGATATGCTTACAGCAGATGTTAATAGAATTAGTTCTGATGAATATATTTGGGTAACTGGTAAGAACGAAGATTGGGATATATTACAACATGTAATCTCAGGTGATAAAGTAATTGGTATACAAGGCTTTGCTGAAGAAGCAGATGGTGAATTTATAAATGCAACGCCGTTAGCAACTATAACAATTAAAAAAGCTGCTCACTTCTTACCAGGAGATATTATTGGTGTTAGAAACTTAGGTAGAGGTAATGACGGATTTTATGAAATTAAAGCAGTGCGTAATAACCAACTTGATGTACGTACAGGTATAACACAAACTATACAAGATATTGAAACTGGTGAAGGCAACGGTTACTTAACTCGCTTAAGAAGTGTACGTTCTAATAATATACAAACTGCAAATACAATTATTGAAAAAGATTTATCACATACACAAAAACTATGGATTGATGGTATTGATAATCAATGGTCTGTTTTACAAAAGAAAGAAAGCTTCTTAGAATTTAACGAATATTACACTCAAGACACTGAATCATCAATAGAAAATTCATATGGTAATGATATTGCTGCATCTGCTGAAAACTTAAATGTTGCAATAGCAAATTCAAAATCTAATAACGGTACAGTTGAAGTTTGGCAACGTCCAACTTATAAAAGTGAATTTAAAATAATAGACATATTAAAGCCTGATACTTCTATAGCACCAATGAATGATTTTCAAGCATTTGGTGAAAGTATTGCTTTATCACCAGACGGTAAAATATTAGTTGTAGGCTCACCAGAAGCAAGTAACATTAGCGAAACTTTCCAAGGTGAATGGAATAGTAATACTAATTATTCTCAACTTGACATGGTTTCTTATCAAGAAAACTTTTGGAGAGCAGTAAGAGATGTATCAGCAGCTGAATCAACACTAGAATATAGCACATTTGACAGTTATGCATTTACTGAAATAGCAGCAACTAATGCAGGATTATCATATGTTAATGATATTACATTAATACTGCAAGGGAAGCCGTATTTTGCAAACAAAACAGTTGACCATATACTAATTAGAGCACCGTTTGATCAATATCGTGCTTCAAAAGTTACAGACAACATTGTTTTAAAATGGAACAAGTATACTAATTTAAACAGACAAATAGCAGAAGGCGAAGCCATTGAAGTTTGGCCAAACGGGTTAAATGATTTAAACGATGGAATTAATACAATTCCTAACTCAGACTTTATTAATAATGGATTTTCAAATAACGGCAAACATGAAATTTTAGAAAAAATTGATTATGTTTTATATCTAACAGCATTTAATAATCCGCCATCCGAAGGCGATACTATTGTAACTAACGAAGGCGCCGGAACAGTTGCATCGGTATTTATTGAGCAAGATAAGCTGTTACTTTATATTAAAGATACCAATGGTATATTGTTGGAAGCTGATGAAGTTAGAAACGGCAAAGAAGACATAATTGGACAATATACACAACCTAGTTATAAACCTTTATCACACTTAGGTGGATATTGGAAGGTACGAACAGCAGATTATATTAATGCAAACGAGTTTAGTTCATTAGCTGAGTTTGGAACACCGGCATATGGTCTAATATATCAAGATTTAATTACTAGTGAAGATCCTAGACTACCTAATTATTATTTTAATAGTTTAGATTCTGTTTATCCTACAAACACAGACAAGTATCTTTCATATATTTCTGTATTATCGCATACTGGTATAGAATATAATACTAGTGCTACAAATTTCTTTGACACTCGTTGGGTTGTTAGACTTCCAAAACAAATAGAAGCACAAACAACTACAGGAACTAACATTAGGCTTTATATAGACAAGCAAAATCCGTCATATGATTTTAATTTAGTTGGTTTACAAGACACAGGATTAATTGAGCAAATTAATAGTCAAACACACGAAGTACAAGATGTATGGGATGGTTGGATTGATTTTATTCAAATTGACAGACAACCAGTTGGTGTTGATACAGACGGTGATGGACAGTTCCAAGATTTCTTTGAACCTGTTCCAGGCGATATTATTGAAGATGCATTTACCGGAGCAACTGCCGAAGTTACTTATTACCTAAACAGAGATGTAAACAAAGCTCGTGCATATATTAAAAATAAAAGCGCAGATAAAATCTTTAGTTCAGGAAACTCTATTATACTTAATACTGTAGAAAATGGTTCACCAAATCAGCGTAGAATGGGTGAAATACAAAATGTATCAACATTTAACTCTATTACAGGAAAACTAGTAGTACTTAATCATCCAACTGGAGCTAACTTTCCAATTAATCCAAATAGTTACGGCGGATTATCTCAGTTCTCAAGTTTAGATGTTTTTGCTTATGCAAATAAGGAATATTGGATCTACCAAGAAACATTAAATGAGGAAGGTAGAGATTTACCAGCTAGTGTTCCGTCAATACTTAACAATGATTGGGTAATTGTTTATAATGCTCCAGTTAATAATAACGGAACAATTAATGCTATTGCTAACCAAGGTGTATACACAATATATAAGAGATTTGATTCGCAATGGGCTTATATTGATACTTATTCAATACCTGGTAGTGCAACTGGTGGCGTAGGTCAACGTGTTGGACAAAAAGTAGCAATAGCACAAACAAATCAATTATATAGAATATTTGTAGGTTCAAAAGATAAAGTATATCTAATAAAACACGGTACTGATGCAGACGGCATAACATACAACTATGCACTTGATAAAGATAAAAGATATAGAGGCGCATGGTCCGCCACAGCAAGTTACTTAATAAACGAAATTGTAGTTGACAATTATCAGTTATACCAAGCAAAAACATTTTCAACAGGATCGCCAACTACTAGTAATAAGTGGCAATTATTAGATAATAGAATAAATTATCTAAGTCATGTTCCAAATAATCATCCATTGTACAGTAATGGTAACGATCCAGATGCATTATTTGATGACTTAGGCGAAACAGTTATTGATTTTACTAAAGACTTATCAGTAAGCAAAAACGGCGAAGTAATAGCAATTAGTGCCGAAACTGATACTTCAGTTGATGCAGATAATAAAATTTTAATTTACAGACTACAAGATACTAGATATGTATTCCATCAAGAAATTGTTGCACCTACATCAAACACTAATTGGGGAAGTTCCATTGATTTAAGTACAACTGGCGATGTTCTAGTTGTTGGCGAACCTGGAAATGATTTAGATGGATATGATACTGGTAAAGCATACATTTATACACTTGATAATGCACCTCACTTTACGTTAAAACAAACAATATCAGGACCAGGCACTGAGCTTGCTGATCAGTTTGGATATGCAGTGTCTATAACAGACGAGTATATTGGTGTATCAAGTTTTAACGGTAACATTAAAGTTGAAACACGTTTTGACAGATACCAAGATCCAATATCATTAAACTCGTATGTGTTAAATGATGATAGTAATGAAACAGATCCAACAACATTTGATGATGGGTTTACAACATTCTTATCAGATCATATTAACAGTGGTAGTGTTACATTGTATCAAGATATTGACGGACATTGGTTACAAGCAGAACAATTAGAATATGTTGGTAATAGCGATGTTGACGGCGGATCTAGATTTGCAAGATCTCTTCTATTAAACCAAAACAATGTTTATATTGGATTACCTACAAATCCAACAGTCGGACCAGAAGCAACTAATCCGGGATCGTTCTTAGATTATGTAATGGAAAAAGGTACTCATGTATGGACAGTGCTTAGGAATCCTGTAGATGTTGTTGACATTAAAAAAATAAAACATGCATTTTTGTATAATGTAAAAACTAATCAGTTAGTAACATATTTAGATTTTGTTGATCCTGTACAAGGTAAGATACTTGGCGAAGTTGATCAAGAAATATCATGGAAGTCGTATATTGATCTTGCAAGATATAACGCTACTAATTTACCTGAATTCTTTAGTGAAACAAATAATTGGGAAAATAAGTATGTTGGCCAGTTATGGTGGGATCTAAGCACAGCAAGATTTAAAGATGCGTATCACGGAGATTCTATAACACAAGCTAATAATTGGAATACATTAGTTCAAGACTATAGTATTGATATTTACGAGTGGGTTGAAAGCGATCTTATTCCAAGCGAATGGGATAGCATATCATCTTCGGCTAATGGACTAGAACAAGGTATAAGTGGCCTAAGTAAATATGGCGACGATGCATATTCTGTTAAATTAGTTTATGATAAAGAAACAAGTGCATTCAACGAAAAGTATTACTTTTGGGTTAAAGATAAATTTACCTTGCCAACAAGAGAAAATAGATCAAAAACAGCATTAGATATTTCAAGATTAATTGCCGATCCACGTGGACAGGGTTATCGTTACGTAACAATATTAAGTAATAATAAGTTTGCATTGTTCAACTGCGAATCTCTTATATCAGACAAAGACATTGCTCTTAATATAGGATATTATACATCAGATAGCGAATTAAAGAATATACATTTTGAGTATCAAATATTATCTGAAGGACTTGAAACAAGTACACCAAAAGCAGATCTTGAACGTAAGTGGATACACAGTCTTGTAGGATATGACGACAGAGGAAGAGAAGTCCCTGACATGACACTTCCTCAAAAACAAAAGTACGGAACATTATTCAAACCACGTCAGTCATGGTTTGTTAACAGAGCAGAAGCATTAAAAGAAGTAATTGAACGTGCTAATATTGTACTTCAAGAAAACATTATTGTAGATGATTTTGATCTTAGTATACTTTCTAGAAAAGAAGAAGCACCATTAGTAACATCACGTTTATATGATAGAATTGCAGATACTGAATTAGATTTACAATTTTTAGGTACTTCAAAAGTTGAAACAGCAATACTTAAACCAGTTATTGCAGAAAACGGAACTGTTAGAAGGATAGCAATACAAAACTCAGGACGTGGATATAACGACCTAACATTTGATCCATTAACAAGTGCAAACAGAGCAGGCCCAGATTACGAAGTGATTGGATCAGGTACTGGTCTTGAATTAGATATTATTATTAATAACTTAGGTCAAATCACTAAAGTTAATATTATTAATCACGGTAAAAATTATGACGATAACACATTAATTATAGTTAGACCGCTAAGTGTACTAGTACAGTCAGACTCTACTATAGACGGTAGATGGGCAATTTACCAGTACGACAATGTTGATACTGTTGTACCGTGGAAACGTAAGCAAGTACAAAGTTATGATACATCTGTATACTGGGATTATACTGATTGGTATGCAACAGGATATAATCAGTTTACACAAATAGATTTCTTAATAGAGGAAAGTTATCAATTATATGGATTAGATGACGATATTGATGATATTGTTAAAATAAAAACTATTGGTTCGTCGGGTTGGTTATTACTTAAAAAGATTAGCAATACCGGAAATAGGGATTATACTTTTGATTATAAAACTATTGGTAGAGAAAATGGTACTATACAATTTAGTGAAAAATTATTTAGAAAAGAAACTAATTTTGTTGGATACGATAATTATCCGTTTGATGGAAACTTTTATGATACTGAACCAGTCCAAGAAACTAGAGATATTTTAACTGCTCTTAAAGATAACATATTTGTTGACAATTTAGCAGTTCATTATAATAGATTATTCTTTGCAAGTGTACGATATGTATTAAGCGAACAGCTAAATGTAGATTGGGTATTTAAAACTAGTTTTGTAAAAGCAAAACATAACGTAGGTGAATTAGAGCAAAAGATAACTTATCAAAATGATAGTTTACCTAGCTATAATGATTATATTAACGAGGTAAAACCGTATTCAACTAGTGTTAGAGAATATTTAAGTGCTTATCAAAAGACAGACAACACAAATACTTTAGTATCAGATTTTGATGTTCCTCCATATTATAATGAAGATAGCAAATCAATTGTTCCTGCAAGAGTTACTGTTATTGATGACGAACTAACAGTTTATGATGATAGATTTGATGAATATCCTGATAAGAATTGGAAAGACAATGTTGGCTTCAAACTAACAGCAGTTAATATATTTGATGAAGGTAAAGGATATACTTCAACCCCAACAATTACATTTGTTGGCGGTGGTGGCTCAGGCGCTAAAGCAAGAGCATATATTGGTGCTGGCAAAATTAGATCAGTTGAAGTAGTTGATCCAGGTACAGGATATCTAAGTGCGCCACGTATAATTGTATCAGGATCAATTGGTAATGACGGAAGAGAAGGGTCGTTGAATGCAGTAATAGGTGATACTGTAGTAAGATCAATGCATGTTGATGTAAAATTTGATAGAGTATCAGGCGATTATTTTGTTGTTGACTTACCAGAAACACAACAATTTACTGGCACAGGTGCAAAAACAAAGTTTAATCTAAAATGGCCAATGGACCTTAGAAATAATAAAATACAAGTTCTTGTTGATGATGAAAAATCTTTACGTAATGATTATACATATCTAAATGAAGATAATACTGATATTTCTTATACTAGACAATTGGGACAAATTATATTTGCAAAACCTCCAGCACTTGATGCAGTAATAAGAATTGATTACTTTAAAGATCCATCGATGCTTTCTGCACAAGATAGAATTAAACATAGATATTTCCCAACTGAAGGTATGCCAGGTGTTGATCTAGGACAATTAATGTCAGGTGTTGACTACGGCGGAGTTGAAGTTCGTAGCTTTGACTTTGACGGACCAGCAGGTTGGGATACAGATGAATGGTATACATCAAGTTGGGATACTTATGATAACACTTATGAAGACCAGTTATTTGTTGCAGACGGTTCGACTACTGTTATTGAACTAGATACTCCATTAGAAAACGGAATAGTTTACAACATTTATAAAAATGGTATTAGGATTGACGATCCTAACTATCCAGCAAATCCAACAAATCCAAATGCTGTAATGCCGAGTATTACTGGTAACGGATTGCAAGTTTTAATTAACTTAGCTGATTACGCAGTTAATGGACTGCCTGGAGATAGATTTATTGTAAGAAAAGTTTCCTCAGATGGTTCTTTCTTACCTGATGCTGCTAGTTACGATACACAATTAATAGGTGGTAACTTTATAGGAAACGCATCTGGTGTAAAAGCAGAAGACATTGTTGTTGATGGCGATTTATTTGTTACTTCAAATAATTCAGGAGGACCAGAAGAGTTAGTTCCAGGACAGATATTAGATACAGTTGATTTAACAGTATACGAAAGAATTGGCTCAGGCAACGGACAAATATATAATCAAACATTTATAACAAATGAAGGCGACAGCATATTTAATATAGGAGTTACTCCTAGCAGCGATGACGCAGTTATTGTTAAAGTTAATGACGAAATTATTAATTCTTCAAAATATACATTAGATTATATTAATCTAACTATTACATTTAGCGAAGCATTTGAAGAAAATGACAGATTAAATATTATTACAGTTGGAGTAAGCGGAAAAGATATTATCAGTATAGATCAACTTGTTACAGATGGCACTAGTATAGCATACGAAACTGCAATACCATGGACAGATATTTTACAAATTTATACTAGGTATAACGGTGCTGTAACTAAAGAATTAGAAGTTATTTCTAGAGAAAGCGACAACGGATTTGTTGAGTTCTTATTTAATCCTAATATTCCTACAGCAGGAAATGTATTAGATTACGAAATATATTCAAACAGAGAAGAACAAAACTATAGTAGAGTAGTTAGAGATTCGTATGTTGCTTCTACTTTGCAAAAAGAATTTATATTATCGCAGACACCAATATATAAAGATCCACAGTCCTTCTTTACAGTAGTCATAATAGACAATGTAGTACAGCGTCCAGGATATCAAAAAGTATATATTGTAGAAGATGATACGCTATTGAATTACTCTTTAGAAACATTCCAAGTCCCGTATTCCAGTATAGATATTACTGATGTTTTTGTATATTTGAATGGTAATAAACTTACAAGAAATGAATCATTTACAGTTTCAACAGGTAGTAGTAGTATTAATTTCCTAGCAGGGTTATTAAATGAAGGCGACAAAATTGAAATATTCTTAGAAAACGGATCTTATACTATCAGCGGCAACCAATTAGTTATTAAGCAAGACATATATGCTGGTACAAAAGTTCAAATAATGCAATTTAGCAATCATGATATTATAGAAATACACAGAACTTCTTATGATATTGAGACTCCATTAACATTAGTGCCAGGCGCAGAAACAGATAGATATAATAATCTAACTGCAGGTAAAGTTATATTAAATGCCCCAGCAATTGATACACAATATGTATGGATAGCTGTATCTGGACAATTATTAACACCAAACGTTGACTATAAATTAGTTACACCGTTAATGATTCAGTTAAATAATACGTTAGAGAAAGGACAAGATATTGATATAATACATTTTGCAGCTCCAGCGTCAACACCAACTATTGCATGGAAACAGTTTAAAGATATTCTCAATAGAACGCACTACAAACGTTTTGATACAGCAGAAGGGATTTATTTAACAGAGCCTTTACAAAGTAATGATTTAAGAGTGTATGTAAATAGTACAGTTGGTTTACAAAATCCAAACAAAAAGTTAAATCAGCCAGGAGTACTTTGGATTAACAAGGAACGTATTGAATATTTTGCAATAAGTGGAAATACATTACGACAGCTTCGAAGATCAACCCACGGCACCGGTGCAGGAGATATATACGATACAGGAACACCGGTATATGCAATGGGTATTAATAAAAATATGCCGTATAAGGACGAAATTGTAACTAATAACTATGTTGCTACTAATCAGCAAACACAGTTTGTATTAGACTTTACTCCGTCTAGAGGAGTTGACGAATTTGAAGTATTTGCAGCAGGAAAAAGATTGCGTAAAACAGAAATTAAATCTTTTGATCCTACTATAGCATTAGATAGCCCGGCTGGAGATATAACAATACCGCCTGAGTTTACAGTAGTTAATAATGTACTAGTATTAACTACGCCGTTAGACGAAGGACAAAAGATAGCAGTAGTTAGAAAAATTGGTAAATTGTGGAGTGAAACAGGTATTCCACTAAAAGATGCAGAAAATGACATTGGACGGTTCTTGCGTAAGAGCATAAGTGAACTACCGAAATAAATATACTTGTAGGAATGGAATATGACAAACATGATAAATGAAAATAACGGAGTATTTGTCCAAGGACACATAAAAATTCATAACCCGGAAACGGGAGAAGTCCTTGTAGATAAAAAGAATGCAATACACTATGAGAATATGAGTATTGCACTAGCAGAAAGTTTAGGTAATGCAGGCCAAGGGCCAATTGCAGAAATGAGCTTTGGTAACGGAGGAACAAATGTTGATCCGACAGGTATTATTACGTACTTGACACCAAACACAACAGGAACAAATGCTGGATTATACAATCAAACATTTACTAAGGTAGTAGATGATAGAAATGCTGATAATACTGATCCTACAAGAAATAAAATAGAAACTAGACATATTAGTGGTACTAATTATACAGATATACTAGTTACATGTTTATTAGATTACGGTGAACCAAACGGCCAAGATGCATTTGATACAGCATCAGATGAAAATGCATTATATGTATTTGATGAACTTGGTTTAAGAAGTGCAAATTTGTCAGGTACTTTAGGTAACGGCCAACTACTAACACATGTTATTTTCCATCCTGTACAAAAGAGTTTGAATAGACTTATTCAAGTAGATTATACTGTAAGAGTACAGAGTTTGAGCGGAGGTAATTCATAATGCCATACGAAATTCCATTTACTGATCGAATTAACAAAGGTACAATTGTTGTTGAAGATCGTGAAATTAATGACTCAGCTACAAGTATTAGCTTTCTAGGAAGACAAGCAACAGGTTATGGACAGTCAATTGGTGAAAATTTTCTCCATATGTTGGAAAACTTTGCAAGTAATCAGCCACCGTTAAATCCTGTAGAAGGACAAACTTGGTATGATACTAATCCTGGTTCGGAGCAGTTAAAAGTTTATGACGGAACAAATTGGGTAGCAGCAGGCGGCATTAAGAAAGGACCAGTTGAACCTGACTTAGGATTAAGTTTAACAGGTGATCTTTGGGTTGACACAGCTAACCAGCAATTGTATTTAAACAATGGCGCAAGTTGGTTACTAGTTGGTCCTGAATTTAGCGGCGGATTAGGGTCAGGTATACAAGCTGAACAAATTTTAGGAACAGACGATCAATATTATATTGTATTAAAAGTAGAAGTTGCAAATATTCCAGTTGCAATAATCACAAGTAACATGTTTACTCCTAAGTCAACTATTAGAGGTTACACAACACTTAAACCGGGTATTAATTTAACAACAAGAAACATTGCTAACGGTACTTTAAAATACAATGGCGTTGCTGAAACAGCAGAAACATTAAAAGTTGGATCAGACAATGTTAATTCAGCAAACTTTGTTCGAGGAGATATAGATTATAACTCCTATGGTGTATTAAGAATTAAAAATGACAGTGGTATTGAAGTTGGCACTAACAGTCAGTTAACTGCAAAAGCAATAGGTAACCAAGCAATTATTCAAAGTAACATTACTGGTAACGGTATTGACGTAAAGACAAAATCCGAAACTGGTTATAATACAGTTATTCGAGCAACTAGCGACAAATTTGTAGGAATTAACAATACTAGTCCGCAAGTTTCATTAGATGTAACAGGCGATTCAAAAGTAAGTGAAAGTTTTGAAGTAGGAAGTACTACAGAAGCAGACGACACATTTGGAGATGATCTTAGTTTAGGTGCATTAGTTGTTGCAGGTGGCGCAAGTATTGCTAAAAACTTAAAAGTAGGTACAGATCTTTTAGTAAAAGGACAAACTAAGATTGGAAATTCAATTTTAGTTGACTCAGATGCAGTTACAATACCGTCCATTGGTAGCGAAGATGCCAAATTTAACGATGTATATGCTGAAACATTCCATGGATTTTTCAAAGGAGCAGTTGAAGGCACAATTACAGGCGCAGCATCAAGTGCTGCAAAATTAACAAATAGAACTACGTTTAGAGTCACTGGCGATGTTACATCAGACGATGTTATTTTTGACGGTTCAGGAGAGCTTACAAAAACATTTGACATTGCTATTAACAACGATTTTATTACAACAAAAGATGACGTGGTAGAATTGCAAAATGGTGACGAAATACTTATCAACAGAACTACTGGTGATACAGGTATTTTTAAAATTACTAAAACTAACTTCTTAAAAGATGTGCCAAAAAATCCAGTAGGAATGATTGTTCCGTTTGCTGGAGATATTGCTCCTCCAGGTTGGTATATATGTGATGGAACAGTGTTACGTCAAGCAGATGCTGTAAATCTATATAATGTTATTAAGTACAAATTTAAATCTCAATCAGATCTCGAAGATGAAGGATATCAATCAACTGCATTTTTTGCAATTCCAGACTTACGAGGAAGGATGCCACTAGGTGCTGATAACATGGGAGATATTTCAGCAGAAGTTGTAACTAATAACGCAGCAGATACAGTTGGTCTATCAGGCGGTTCTGAAACAAAAGATATTAAATTAAAGAATTTACCAGAACACGAGCATGATATGAAGTCATCAGCTGGTATTGGTCATTATGCAATACGTGATGACGAAGTTGCTTCAGTTGATTCACAGTCTGGTAATGTACAGCAATTAAACATTGCAACAGGTACTACTACTACCAGTGGACTTTCTTCTTCCGGCGGCATTGATGGCGGCGGCCCAACAGGAAACGGCCTGTATAGAGGAACAGAACAGTTAGGTGCAGCATTGGATATTATGCCTCCCTACTTAACAATAAATTATATAATATTTGCGGACACCTAAGGATAAGAACTAATGGCATATACAATTAACAGAACTGACGGAACTTTACTAGTAGACCTAATTGACGGGATACTCGATACTGATACTACTGATATAAGTTTAGTAGGTAGGAATTATACGGGGTTTGGCGAAGCAGTAAACGAAAACTTTATCAAAATATTAGAAAATTTTGCTAATACTAATCAACCAGTTGCACCTTTAACTGGACAACTTTGGTATGATAAGTCAGAAAATAAGTTAAAGGTATTTGACGGTGAGTCTTTTCAGTCAGCAGCAGGGTCTTTCTTAAGTGAGTCATTTCCATTAGGACCTATTCCAGGTGATACTTGGTTTAGTACTATTGACAAACAGTTCTACTTATATACCGGTGAACAGTGGCAACTTATTGGTCCTGCATTTAATGAAACACAAGGCGAAAGCGGTATTGTTGTAGAGTCAATAGACGACCAAAACCTTAATAAAGTTACAATCTTAAAACTTGTTATTAACAATAGTTTAATGGCAGTACTGTCAGCAAGAGAATTTATACCAAATCAGTTACCAACAAATGTTATACAAGGGTTAGTAAATGAAGGAAATCCAACAGGAACAATTTTTAAAGGATGGAATGTACTTGATAAGATAGGATTTATCTACAGAGGTACAGCAGAAAATGCTCAAAACTTATTATCAGTAACTGGAACACCTATTCCAGAATCGATACTTGTTAAAAATAATCAACAGAATACCGTTGCTGATTTATTTACTATTGCTAACTCAAGTGGTTTAGTTATAGGTGAATCGGGTCAAGGACGTTTTCTTGTAGATAATGGTATTTCAGTAAGAAGCGTAGTAGAAGACAGTGACTTTAATATTGATGTTAACAGTTCTTCTGTAGCAACAAGCCGCACAACAGCTATTAAAGTTAAAGCAGGAAGTCGACGTGTTGGAATATTTAAAGATAACCCTCGAGCAGCGTTAGACGTTACAGGTAGTGTAATAATTACAGGTGATTTAACTGTCGAAGGCGAACAAGTAATTGCTCAAGTTTCAAAAATTGAAGTTGAAGATAAAAATATAGAACTTGGAGCAATAACAACATCTCCCCCAACTGACTTAACAGCAGATGCAGGAGGCATAACGCTTAAAGGTGCAACTGATAAAACAATTAATTGGTACCAAAGTACTACAGCTTGGACATCGTCAGAACATTTTGATTTAGACGATTCTAAAAACTTTAGAATTAATAATAATTTAGTTCTAAGCTCTAATACGTTAGGACTTGGGGTTGTTAATAGTAACTTAGAAAATGTAGGAACACTAACAAGTCTTACAGTTAATACAACTAGATTACTTAATAATACAATATCGCGCACTGGTGGATTAACTGGCTTTACATTTAATGTAGGCGGCGATATTGCAGTAACTTCTAGTAAAATTACTGGGCTATCAGAACCAACTGCTGATTATGATGCTGCTAATAAAATTTATGCAGATAGAATCGTAGTAACTGAACCTATTGTGTTTAGTATGGATTTAACCGGCTATGCTAATGGAGAATATAATGATAGGCTTATTGACTATCTAAATACATTATACCCTGCAACTACATTTGCAGAAGGCAAAAAGTCCAGGGTTGCTTGCTACTATTACGGAAGTCAGTCAACTGACCCAATTGATATTGCAACAAATTCAACTACTACTACTGTAGATGTTACCGCAGCAGCCGGCGGTACAGTAAGTGTGTTACAGGGTATTAACTTACCAAATAGCTTAACACCTACATTTACACTACAAATAACTAGAGAAACAAGATACTTTATTATTAACAATTTAGGAAACTGGATAGTTAACACTGACGTAAATAATTATTAAAGAATAAATACAGTACAAGATACATTATTGAGGACACTTAAATGGCATACACTATAGACAGATTCAGCAAAATACCTTTGACAACCGTCGAAGATGGAACGCTAAACGAAACAACAGATATTAAATTTGTTGGTAAAAATTATGCAGGATACGGAGAAGTACATAACGAAAACTTCTTGCATATGATGGAGCATTTTGCAGGGGCAAATCAACCTCCAAAACCAGTAAGCGGCCAAGTTTGGTACGATACAGGAACAGACAGAATGAAGTTTCGTGATGAAAATAGTTCTTGGAGATCAATTGGCGGTGCAGAAGTGTCAGGAACACAGCCAGCAGGATTAGCCCAAGGCGATTTTTGGTGGGATAGTGCAAACGAGCAGTTATATGTTTACAATGGTACAACGTTTATCTTGATTGGTCCTCAAGACGCAGGTGAAGGCGTAACACAAATGGTTAGCCAAACCGTACTAGATAGTAATGATATCTCTAAAAGTATTATTGTTGCATATATAAACGATAATGCACAATTTATTATATCAGCTGAAGAATTTGGTATTAAGCCAGTTGAAGGAAACAGTATAACAGGCTTTAGTAGTGTTAAACAAGGCGTTACTCTTAAAGATGCAGATACAACTACAGGTGTTACTACTGCTTCTAAGTTTTGGGGAACAGCAGCAAATGCTCAAAGATTAGGAGGCGTTGATGCTTCAAATTTTGTACAATCAGGAAGTGCTGCATTTGCTGATCAAATTGAATTAGCACAAGGTTTAGTTGTTAATGATACATTTGAATTTATTGTAGATGGCACAAGCGGAGTAATTAAAAATTCAAGTGCTGCTGATAACGAAATACATTTCATAACACAGAACACACAAAGTAATCTAGTACATTCGATAACAATAAACTCAAATGGTTTGTTACCAGGCGCAACAGTAGGCGACTATCATTTAGGTACTAGTGATAAAAGATTTGATCAAGTTTGGGCTGATGAATTTAAAGGAACAGCTGACGATGCCAATAAGTTAAGAGTAGGATTAACTGGCAGCACATATACATATGCTAGTGAAACTGCACAAGCATCTACTATTGCAGTACGTGACAGTAACAATACTATAGCAGCAGATATCTTTGAAGGTATAGCAACAAGTGCAAGATTTGCTGACTTGGCAGAAAAATATACAACAGAAAAAAACTGGCCTGTCGGAACAGTAATGCATATATGCGAAGAACCTGGATTTGAAGCAGCACCAACATTATTAGATTCGTATCCAATTGGTGTAGTATCAGCAGATCCTGCATACTTAATGAATTCAGCAATTAAAGGACAAGCACTTGCACTTGAAGGTAGAGTACCTGTAAGAGTTGTAGGAGCAGTTGTTAAAGGCGCAAAAATTTATGTAGATGCTGAAGGTTGCGGTAGTACACACTTTAACGGAAATCCGTTAGTAGGAATAGCATTAGAATCCAACCCTAATGAGTCTGAAAAACTAGTCGAATGTATATTGCGCCTGTAAAATAGTGGAGAAAAAATGGTTAATCGTATAGGCGATGTAATAACGTCATCTATTTTTAATGCGATGCGAGGAAGAGTCAACCGAGTATTAGGCGCAGGAGATGGATCAACTCAAGGGTATGGCTTAGAATTACAAAGTCAGGCCAAAGGAGACGGCGAAACTATTACAGCTCAAGATATGCTGTCATTGTATAATGATATAGTTACAGCCAGAATACATCAAAAAGGAACATCAAACTTAGCATGGACTAGTCCTGACGGATTAGCAGCACCTTCAACAGACGAAATTATCGGTTACTATGCAGCAAATGTTGATGATGATCCTAACCAAACTACAACACAATATAACTTACAATGGCAAAATAGTTTATCACTTTATAATCCTTCGTTAGTAGGCTCTAATTTAGAATTACGAGTAGTTACTAACGGACCTGATTACGAATTTAATATAGTTAATCCAGGAATTAATTTTATAGTTGGACAAATTATAAACATTCCAGGAATATTTGTAGGAGGCACAACACCGGCAAATGATGCTACTATAACAGTATCAAACATTAATGGTACTGGCGGAATTACATTTGCAGATCCTGCACTACAAACTGGACAGGCTAAATCTCAACAAAGCTCATTAGGAGCATTAGATGATCTTAATCAAGGGTTTGAGGATTATGAGCTTGCTATCACAGACATTGAAAATGACAAAGATTTAGTTGGCCCAGGACAATCGTCAGTAAAAGTTGTTGCAACGTCAAGAAGAACATCACAATGGTCGGATGCAATTTATCACGGATTTGATATTGAATGGGATACTGAAAAGAATCGAAGATTCTTTTTTAATACTGGTGGCGAAATACGAATTAATGCTAGTCTAACAGGCGGGCTATCAACACCAGGAACAGGAACAGCGGCTCCCCCAAGTGTAAAAGATGAAATATGGCAATCTATGTTGAACAACATAGGAACTATATTTTTTGTAAAGGATCGTGTATACGGAACTGGACTAGAAGGCACAGGAGTTGAGTACGGAAACTTTAGCGGAACAGCAGATGTAGATTGGAGTGCAACTTCGTCTGATAATAGATTAACTGTTTTTTCACAAACCGGCGTTGGAATTTACAGCGATAATGAATATTATATAACAGTGTTTGAAAGATCACCAACTATATTATCTTTTCGATTAGTATTTTATGACGGAGATATTGGAGATACTAATAATCCATTAACAGTAGATGAATTTGTTACTGGAACAATTGATAGCTCGGTTAGTTTAAAGTTAATAACCGGAACACTCAGTATCCCGGAACCTACCGTGTTTGAAAGATCAGAATTATAAAATAATATAAATATACGTATAAGAGAAATTTAAAGGAAGCAACAATGGCGTTAACCTTAGGAAGCGTAATAAGTAGGGCAGAATATAATGCAATACAAGCAAAAATTGAGTCAGTTTTAGGCGATAACGGTAATAACGACGAGTTTGGATATGGCCGAGCAACTGAAAGCTCACAAATAGCATCAGCAAAAGTTATTGAATCTGAGGATATGCTTGCTTTATATAATGACTTAGTTAAAGCAAGGACACATCAAAAAGGTGCAGTTAATCTTGCATGGACTGGAGATGGACTAAATGTACCGAGCGATGCAGAAACTATTGGTATATATGCTGCTGATGTAGGAGTTAATCCACTAGATGCTGACGATATAAGTTCGGCCTTTGCTTCTAATGACACTGATGAAGGATTTTTAGATTTTGATAATGCTGCCAATGACATTGTCAATGGTCATGATTTAATTGGCCCAGGCCAAGTGTCAATATCATCTGGAAGTACTTCTTTAAGAGACACAAACTGGGGCGGAAATGATGTTAGTTTACCTGGATCTTATATTAATCATACTATTACAGTAACATGGCAGAACGCAGATGAAAGAAGATATTTTTTTAATACTGGCGGCGAAATACAGTTTAGTACTCTTAACGAACAAGGTTTAACTTTTGGCGGCAGCGAAGGCGCAAAAACACTTAACTGGCGATCAATGATGTCTACTCAAGGCACTATTATATTTGGTAAAGATACTACAGCATCTAATGGTTCAAATCCAGGAAGCGGATCAAATATTGGTAACTATTATTCACAATGGTCTAATACATCGTCAAGTAATCCTGTAACACTTTATACTAAATCTGGTGCAGGCGTATATGCAGATAACTATTATACTATCAAAGCATGGCAAACAGCAGCAAATAGTTTAAGATTTGATATTATTTTCCAAGATGCGGATTTAGGTGAAGGCGGACCACTACCTGATACGCCAGTTGATGAATTTGTAACTGGAGAAACTTCAAGTTATGTTAATCTTAAAACTGCAACTTCAGTAGGAATTTCAACACCAGTAGTAACAACTAACAGTACTTTATCTGGAACACCATCAAATCAAGCATCAGTTTCAGTAACAGGGCCTGCTAATTCAGTTGGTGAAGGCTCTACAGTAACATTTAATATATCAACTACTAATGTTGCTACTGGTACCGTATTTGGATATAACATTACTGGTGTACAACTACAAGATATATCTTTATCAGCCTTAAATGGCACTGTAACAATTAATGCAGGCGGAACTGCTCAAGTACAATTTTCCATAACAGAAGATGAAATTACAGAAAATACAGAAACATTAACTTTTACCCTACAAGCTCAAGGCGGAATAACTTCTAGTGTAAATATTTTAGATACAAGCGGAACTGTTGATTTTTCTATATCTTATTCAAGTATGAATGTTGACGAAGGTGCAACAGTATCATATTGGATTGATTCTGGACAAACAGAGCTTGACGGCGAAATGTTATATTGGGACGCAGATGCAGATCCAGCACAAGTAGATGAAACTGCTGGAGACTTTGTATATAGCTCATCTGCAACTTATTCAGCAGCAAACCCTTGTTGGACAGTAACTCCAAGTATTGATACTGTTATAGGCGATGACATGCTATTTACTGTTAATCTAAGAAGATTTGGCCCAGCTGATCCAGTAGTAAGCAGCAGATTATTAAATGTGTACGATATAACTGAAGATCCATTTACAGTTGTAGTTGATACTAGTCAATTCTTTAGACCAGATGCGTCAAAATTAAGTTCATTCGGCGGCCTTGATTGGTCCGATACAAAATTATTTTTTGCAATAAATTCACAACTATCAGAGTTTCAAATGAGAATTCGTCCAAAAATTGGCACAGTTGATGAGACAGGCCTAGGATTAGACAATAATACTTGGTATGATATTACCGTTGATTCAAGCTCTAATGTTATTAATATTATTGGTCTTGAATTTGCCCAGGCATGCGAATTTTACCTAGATTTTATGGGACGAGGTCAGTTAACTTTTGGTTCGGAAATATTCAATGTCTTTGATGTCTTTACCTCCGCATCGCCGTTATATATGAATGGCGGCAAAGTTACAGATGTAACAAATTGGGGAAGACAATTTGAGTTTACTTCTTTTTCACAGATGTTCCAGGCTTGTCCTATAACAAACTTTAGTGATACATCTAGTCCGTTCGATAATCATACACCTAATAACATGAAAGAAATGTTCCACAATTGCGCCATTTTTGATGGTTCAAATTCTGGATTAGCTAATTGGAATATTTCTAGTGTTACCACACTTGACCATACATTTTTTAATGCAATAGCATTTGTAGGACCAATCCAAAGTTGGAATACATCTAATGTTACTGACATGAAAGGAACATTTAGTCAAGCTCATTTATTTAATAGCAATATTAGTTCCTGGAACGTATCAAATGTTACTGACATGACATCTATGTTTGAGTGTGTACATAATCAATCTAATCAACCGCCAAACGATCAAGGAACGTTTAATCAAGATATTTCATCATGGGACGTTACAAGTGTTCTAAGTATGAATAAAATGTTCTACCATCATCAGGGATTTAATCAAGATATATCTTCTTGGTGTGTAGAAGGGTTAGATGAAGGAAGTGATGCACAACTCTTTAACGATGGCGAATCAGTATTACAAAATGCTAACTGCCCAGATTTTGGAGCAACATGTGGTGAAACAGTAGCAGTAGAAGTTATTACTGCTAGTGCTACGTATAATGTAAGAAGTCAAAATGACTGGGAGTATATGATGGTTTGGGCAATTGGCGGCGGCGGAGGCGCTGGTTGTGCTAGTACAGACGCAGGAAGAGAAAAAGTAGCTTCGGGCGGCGCCGCTGGAGGAACAGCAGTAAGACGATATGATAAGACTTCAGGAATAACTACTTTTGCAGCAACTATTGGAGCTGGCGGTGCAGGCGCAACTGCAATTGGCGGCGGAAGCAAACAATCTGGTTTTACTGGAGGTTCGACTACATTCAATCCTAGTGCAGGGCAACAGATGATTTCTGCAACTGGCGGTGAAAGAGGATATGCAAGCGGAACTCTACCTTCAGGAGGCGATGGCAGTACTTCGGGTTCAAACTGGGGTATTGCTCCAGCAGCCACCGGCGGCATAGGAAACAGCGGCGATGATAACTATCAAGGCGGTGCTACCAGAGGATGGAATCTTGGTAGCGATCGGTCAGGTGCAAGTTCAGGCGGTGGCGCAAATCTTAGAGGACAAGCAACACCTCAATTGATAGGTCAAGGTGTCGAAGGCGCGGGCTATGTCCTAGCTGGTGCAACAATTATTCCTGATAGGCCTGCAGAGTGGTCTATAAATGGTGTTGATCAAGTACCTGGTAACTTTAATGGCGGCCGCGCACGACAGCATAGTAGCGGTCAAGCAGGAAATTCAGAATCTGGTAATATTTACGGTGCAGGAGGCGGCGGCTGCGCTGCTGAAGGTGGAACAAACACAAGCGGCGCCGGATCCAACGGAGTTATAGTAATAGCGTACAGGGCAAATCCAACACCACCTCCACCTTACACAGGAGATATACCAGTTGTACCAAATCTAAGTATTTTTGACACATCTTCTGCTTCAAATAATGGCCCTGGAACTGTTTTCCTTAACTTTGTTTTCCTTACTGATTTTTCAATTACTATTAATAATATCCAAGGAAATCAAACTCCAGCTGGAGACTGGCTTCCAAATAGGACACTGGGCGAAACTGCTGCAGAATATGAAATATTAATAACACCGGGTACTATGACAACATCGGCGGCCACCCCAACCCCGACTCTAAATCGTGGAGGCTCTACAACTGGTACATGGCTTCCTCTAAGCTCTAACAGAACCCAAACAATTAGTGTTTCAGTAACTAATTCAAACGAACAACTATTTGAGATTATTGATACTGTTGAGATAAGAAAAATATCAAACACAGCTAAAACTGACACCGGTTCCGCAACCTTTAGCGGCAACTTCATTGACCTCGGCGGCTTATTTTAGAAACCAAAAATGTCTTGACAAACCTTCTTTTTTATTATATAATATAGTAAAATAGGAGTTTCTTATGGATCAAAGACTTTCGACTGCACTTGAGCAAAGCAACTTAATGGTAGTCATTAATCAACAAAAAAGAATAATTAAACAACAGTATCAATCTGATCTTGTACACTATCAAAAAGGTTGTCAGTTTACAGCAAACCAAGAATTAATTAGTTTCTGTCAAAGTATGATCCAACTTGGTCAAACACAATCTGTTATCATAGACGACAATAGTATTCCTTGCTTAATTGAAAATTTAGAAAACTTTGCATCTGATTTAGTTGAAACATATGCAAGTGCAACTAATCGATATTTTAACAAATATGAAAAACTAAAAACTCAAAGAAACGTTAATGGTATAGTTCTGTAATGACGTCAGGTATACTTTTATTTGCATATAATAATGAAAAAGTTGATTATATTGCACAAGCAATATATGTTTCTGCTCGAATTAAAAAATATCTAAATCTTCCAACAAGTATCGTAACTGATAATATTACACAATTTGACGAAACTTGCTTTGATAAAGTTATAAGAGTTGATCCTGAAAAGTATACTTTAAAAACGTATAATAATGGTACAACTAGTAATCATTCGTTAAGTTTCAAAAACGATAAAAGAGTATATGCGTACGATCTTTCACCGTATGATAAAACGTTACTAATTGATACTGATTATATTATTGCAGACAATGTATTATCTAACTGTTTTGATTCTGTTTACGATTTTATGATCTACAAAGATGCATTTGATCTAGCAGGACATCGAGACTATTCTGAATTTAGTAAAATAAGCGAGACAGGCATAGACTTTTACTGGGCCACTTGCGTATTTTTTACAAAGACACAAAAGAATAAACAATTTTTTGAGTTACTACAGCATATACAAGAAAACTATCAGCACTATAGACAAGTATACCAAATACAAACACCGGTATATAGAAATGATCATGCATTTAGTATAGCAATACATATTATGAATGGTTTTGAAGACGGCAATTTTGCAAACAAAATGCCAGGTACTATGTTTTATACTACTGACAGAGATATTGTTTGTAGTATTGAAGATGATCAGTTTGTGTTTTTGTTAGAAAAAGAAAAAGTTTTGCATGAGTATATTCCATCAAGGATAAATGGTAATAGTGTACATGTAATGAACAAGTTTAGTTTAGCAGAGGTTATTGATGGATAAAAACTTTATATTAGTTGCCCAAAATACAAAGTTTGATGACTATGTAAAACAAGCATGTGTTTGTGCCATGAGTATACATGCAACAAATACTGATGTTAGCATAGCAATTATTACCGATGACGAGGTCCCTACAGAATATACACATTTATTTGATCATATTATTCCAATTCCGTGGGGAGACTTAGCAGAAAAATATGAATGGAAAATACACAATAGGTGGAAAATTTATTTTGTATCTCCGTATGAACATGCAGTTGTATTAGACACAGACATGTTAGTACTAGATGACTTAACTTCATATTTTGATGTGTTTAAAGATTATGACATATGGCTAACATCGAACGTGTTAGACTATAGGGGAAATAGTATATCTAATGACTATTACAGAAAGCGTTTTACAAAATATAATTTACCAAATACTTATTTTGGACTACATTATTTTAAGAAAAGCGATTTTGCTCTTGAGTTTTATACATGGATGGATATTATTACTAACAATTGGAAAGAGTTTTATAAATTTGGTACTAAACACATAATACAAAAAACTGCAAGTATGGACGTAACATCAGCAATGACTGTTAGTATACTGGACTGTGAATCATCTATTACAAATAGGAAATTAGATGCACCGGCATTTGTGCATATGAAGCCAAATATACAAGGCTGGCCTGGAATAGTAGAGAAATGGCAAACAAAGGTTGGAGCATATTTTACTGATGATTTAGACTTATATATTGGAAACTTTAAACAACACGGTATATTTCATTATACAGAAAAAGACTTTCTTACAGATCGTATTATAGAAGCATATAATAATAAATTAGGTATATCAGATGTTAAAATATAAAGTTTATTTTGAAGAAGGCACCGGACAAATACATTCTATAAGTAATGTTGAGCAATCGTTTTCTAATTTCTTTGAAGCAGATTACGAAGATGTAGCACAATTTATAGAACATGGTAAATCAATGTCGTTATCTAAAGTTGTCTACAATGTAAATACTTCGGCATATAACATAGTATTAAAAGAAGAAAACGTTGAAGTATTAGTAAATGATTTAATATTTCAAATAACGCCAAGAGAAGTGTATCAAATAGGTGTTTGGAAAGACACTATTAAAAAATGTTGGTCAATTAAACTATCAGACGAAACAAAAAATCAATTAACAACAGTAAAAAGTAGACCCAATCAAAAATTAACGTTTAGTATAACACAGCATAACAATCCTAATATTTTATACAGATTATGCTCGTGTATGCTAGATGAGCTAATTGATCAGCCATCAGTAGACTTTGATTATGTAAGCCAGGAAGAAGAAAAATTATCTAAATTTAGTGTATATACTAATAAGAAGTTTGAAAAGTATACATACGGGGTAATTAATGGCTAAAATTAAAGTTATTGATCAGGATGTTGTATTCCTGAGTTATGACGAACCTAATGCAGAAAAGAATTATGCAGACTTATGTAGTAAACTACCATGGGCTAAACGTGTACATGGTGTTGAAGGAAGTGATGCAGCACATAAAGCCTGTGCAGATATATCAGAAACTGAATACTTTATCACAGTTGATGCTGATAATATTGTTGATCCTTTGTTTTTTCAACAAGAAGTTGATTACGAAGCATTAGGATTAACTCCTAATCATGTTTTTAGTTGGTGCGGCAAAGTACATGTTAACGGACTTATGTACGGCAACGGCGGCCTAAAAATGTGGACAAGAAAATTTGTTCATAATATGAAAACACATGAACACAGCGAAGCTGGTGATGACCGAGGAAAAGTTGAATTTTGTTTTGACGACAAGTATTATCAGTTTAACGAAAACTTTAGTGTTAGTTACACTAATGAAACAGCTTGGCAAGCGTGGAGAGCTGGCTTTAGAGAAGGTGTTAAGATGTCGTTAGACCAAGGTGCTCGTGCAACAGATATAAAAAAAGTATGGTGGCAAAATTTTGATCGATTAAAAATTTGGTGCTCGGTAGGATCAGATGTAGAAAACGGTAACTGGAGTGTATTAGGTGCTAGACAAGGATTATATATGACCATGTGTACTGACTGGGACTATGCACAAGTACGTGACTTTGAATATCTCAATACTTTTTGGAAACAGATAGAAATAACAGAAGAAAATTTATTTGAAGAAATCGAAGAGTTAGGGGATAAAATAAGATCTGAACTTGATATTGATATTGCAGAACTTGATCCAGCTGGATCTAAGTTTTTTAAAAGTGTATATAATAACACTCCTAGAATAATTAGAAGAGCAAAATGAACAACGAGCTAATACGTATAAAAGAAATAATGCCTAAGGTAGAAGCGCAGACCTCTCCTACATTTTGTTTAGCCAAATGGCATCATACAACAATATACTTACAAACAGGAGAAACACACAGTTGTTATCATCCTGCTCCCCATAAAATACCATTAGAAGGTCTAGCAGAAAACCCAAGTCAATTACATAATACTCCTCAAAAGAAAAATGAACGTAAACAGATGTTACAAGGAGAAAAGCCAAGCGGGTGTCAATACTGTTGGAATATTGAGTGCATGGGTAAAGATTATGTAAGTGACAGGCATATTAAAACATCTAGTATTCATACTGAAGAACGTATGCAAGAAATACAAACTAATCCTTGGAACTTTGATGTTAACCCTGAATATATCGAAGTAAATTTCTCAAACGAATGCAACTTTAAGTGCGGATACTGTCATCCTAAATTTAGCAGTCGTTATTACAACGAAATAAAACAACACGGTCCGTATAAAGACTCAACAGAGCACCGTAATGATATTGACTGGTTTGAGCTGTATGAAGAAGATGATAATCCTTATGTTAAGGCATGGTGGGAATGGTGGCCTGAAGTTAGTAAGACATTAAATATTTTACGTGTCACCGGCGGCGAACCCTTAATGCATCGTAGCACTTGGAGATTATTACAAGAACTAGAAGCAAATCCAAAGCCGCATCTTAATATTGAAATAAACAGTAATATGGGTGTTAAGAATAGTTTAGTAGTTAAATTAGTAAAACAGATTAAACATCTTAAAGAAAACGGCTGTATACGTAGCTTTAAATTATATACAAGTATTGATACGTGGGGACCAAAAGCAGAGTACACACGTACTGGACTAGATGTAGAACTTTGGGAAAAGAACTTAGATTACTATCTAACTAATACCGGTTGGCCAGTTACATTTATGATTACATTTAACTTATTTGCAGTAACTAGTTTTAGTTTATTATTAGAAAAAATACTAGAATGGCGTACAAAGTATAATACAGATGAAAATGAAACACAGTGGCAACGAGTGCGTTTTGATACTCCGTACTTAAAAGAACCATTACAATTTGATATGAATATACTTCCTAAAGAACAATTTATGCCCTATATGCACAAACACCTAGAGTTTATTAAAAACAATATGGATGACTCAGACCGTACTAAGTTTAGTACGTTGGAGTATGAGCGTCTTAGACGTGTTGTAGACTATATGCAAAGCACTACATACGATGAAGATAAACTATTAAAAGGAAGGAAGAATTTCTATACTTGGTTTACAGAATATGACAAACGTAGAGGTACAAATATTACACAGGTATTTCCAGAACTAGAGGATTTTTACGAGGAATGTTTTCGATGTCTAAGTCGTTAAACTTTGTATATGAATGGATAGGGCCAAAGGGCCCTATTACTAATAATAGATTGCCTACTATTGCAGATTTTTCCTATGCACAATTTAGGCATAAGCAAGAGGATTATTCACAAGAGCCATTTTTCTATGAGATGTTTGACAACTACAATATTCTTCCTATGTGTAGTACTAATAAAAATTTAATAAATTTGTATGAAATAAATTTTAGTGGCTATCATTACCGAAACTGGACTAGAATTATAGAAGATGCATTTGCACAAGGTAATAATAAAAATGCATTAAATTTTAAAAAAAGTTACGTATTAGTTACAATTCCTTTTGAAGGATGGGTACACGATAAAATGTTTGATATGTTATATACACAATTTAGTAAAAATGAATTTCCATTAGATCGTGTAATATATGTATCTAATTGTCAAAATGCCGAAGAAATGCATACTGCTTATTGCGAAGCAAGAGGAAAAGATGCGTTATTAAATGTAGAGTATATTCCAACTTGTAGAATACATCAAACAGGTGTTGAACAACCGTTAAGAGATAGAAAAGATAATCCTTATGTTCCAGGTCTTAGAAAAAAAGATTTTCTTTGCTTTCAGCGAAGGTGGAGTGATCACCGATTAGTATTCTTTTTAAGTATGTGGCGTAAAGGCTTACTAGATAATTTTTATATGAGTATGTCTAATAAACAACCTGAATCGGGTGCAAGTTTTGAAAGTAATATTAAACATGTTGCTAATAGACATCCAAGATTTAAGATTACAGACGAAGAAATTTTAAAATCAGAAAAAGTACTACCTCTTATTTTAGATACAACTAATTTTGACAGGTATCCAATGGAGGCAAGTTCTAATGATGTTGAACACTATTATAAAGATTCTATGATCAATATTATTAGTGAAACAAATTTCTTTACACCAGAAATACATCTTAACGAGAAAACATATAAGCCAATAGCATTTAAGCAACCATTTATAATGATGGCATCACCGCATAGTTTACAGCATATTAAAGACGTAGGATTTAAAACATTTGACAAGTGGTGGAGTGAAGATTACGATAAGATTATTAATAATGATGATCGTATGATAGAAATAAATAGGATAGTAGAAGAAATTGCAAGTTGGACTAACGAGAAGAAAGTACAATTTACACATGATGTAAAAGATATTGTTGAATATAACTGTGAACATTTAGCAACAATGTTTCATCCAGAAGTTAAACGTTTCGAGGAAAAATATGGAAACTAAAAAAGTATTGGTCTGTGGAGCCGGTGGATTTATTGGCGCACATTTAGTAAAAGACCTTAAGGAAAAGGGTTATTATGTTATTGGTGCTGACTTGAAGCATCCTGAATATGTAGAAACTGATGCTGACGAGTTTTATATAGCAGACTTGCGTGATCAACACGAAGTTAGCAAACTAGTAACTAGTGACTTATACGAAATATATCAATTAGCTGCTGATATGGGCGGCGCAGGATATATTTTTACAGGCGAAAATGATGCAGACATTATGCACAACTCGGCAATAATTAATTTAAACATTGTTAATGAAATGGTAAAGAATAAAGTTTCTAGAGTATTTTATTCTTCTAGTGCGTGTATGTACCCTCAACAGTTGCAAACAGAAATTACAGATCCGTCGCTAGAGGAATCATTGGCGTATCCAGCAGATCCTGATTCGG
>ERZ1048068.249-NODE-249-length-49875-cov-6.746427_pt1 | contig 49875 bp, 92 predicted proteins | sample MGYA00383098_ERZ1048068 | MGnify/ENA primary metagenome ERZ1048068 (study PRJEB29581, sample SAMEA5548368) | metagenome | biome: marine; feature: coastal; material: water | depth 1 m | study: Short-term variability in the microbial, nano- and picoplankton dynamics...
TTGGATGTTTCTATTACCTCAACGTTATATAAATCTTCGTTGATTGTGTTTGTGTTGTAATCATTGATTCGATATGATACTCCACAACTATTTAATGTTAATACTAATACTAAAATACTTAATAATCTATTCATCCTCTTCTGTTTTATTTATTGATTCTCTAACTTCGTTCATTACCTTTTCATAAGCATCCTTTTGTATATAAGGCATACCCTGAGCACCACAATCTATTTGATGTTCTCTTACTTTTTCAATGACTTCTTTTCGTCTTCCTAATTCGTGTGCTTCGTATAGTAAATCTTCTATGCTTGACATATTATTTCTTGTTATTTATTTTTATGATTTCCAATTCATTGATATACCAATGATTTCGTTTTTTATTACTTGCGTCTAATTGAATCCAATTCCTCGCATCCATAGCACTAGTAAACCTTAAAGGTTCGATTTGTTTATATCCTTTGTTGTATGTAATTTCTTTTACTACTGACCACCATCGAATAATAAATTTCTTACGCCTTTTAACTATAAAATACAAATCTGCAATATCATAATATGCATTTTGTTTTTCTATTCGTATAATCTTATACTCTTTCAATTTTGATTAAACTTATTTTGTATCAACGTGTTTGCTATATCTAAATTAGTAGCAGCCTCTTCTATAAACTTTGATATATCTTTATCTAACTTATTTACCGGACATTGTATAAGATGGTTATCGATCATTGAACTAATCATGTTAATAACAATACTTGTTTCATAGTACTGTTCATCTGTTAATATATCTTTTAAGTTTTTCTTGGCCATTTAATTATATATTTACTCCTGTTCGTATCCGTCAAGATCATCATAATCATCATCAATTATGTTACCATCTTCATCTACGGTAGGTGCTATATATAGTTGATACATAATAAATAGTTGTGATAAACCAAAGGCAATTAAGCCTATTACTACGATTGTTTTCATATATTAAGTTTTAGTTGATAAGTATATTAATAGATATGCTGTACTAACAAATGTTAAAAATATTAGCCAATCAATTACTACTTCATCTTGAAAGAACCTAATGAATTTTATTTTAAAGCTTCTTTTTCGTTTACGTTTTTTTCTCTCCATATTTGTTTCTTTATAAGCATTCGGTGAAGGCATTCCTGAATAATGACACCAATCTTTTTCTGTATCTTTTTTAAGAATTTCTTTACCTTCATTATAGTAATGATTTGAATAATCTAGTTTGTTCATCCAACTCCATTCTTTACCTCGCTTTATCATCTCTTATTTGTTTTAAAATGCTACAATATTCGTATAGTTCGTATTCTTCGAATTCTTTAATGGTACAATCTAAATCTTCGACACTTCCTAGATTAGCCCATTCTATAAATTCATTATCAGTTTTAAATGTTTGTATAAAATTTGTAGGTATAATCATATCTACATATTTTTGTTCGAGTTTATTCATTTTTATTTTGATTTAGTATATCAATTAATATACTTAATGTTTTAACATCTTTGAATTTAATTTCAGGCGATTCAAATATTTCTACAACCCATTCGCCATTCTCTACCTCATCGTTTGCTAGGGTAATAAAAGATAATCCTTTTGTTATATCTAATGTATAGTAATAGAATGGTTTAGATTTATCCGATTCCTCTACTTGCTTTTCAAAGCCTAATTTAATTAAATCCTCGTCCTTCATCTTTATTTATGCTTATTAATATCTCTTTTAATATCTCGTTCTACTGTGCTTAAATATTTACTACGTTTCTTATCGTCAACAAAAGGTACTGACCAAAATTGTTTAGTTTTAAACCATCTATTAAGATTCCAACCGAAAACAAATGTATAAACACCCATTACTAATCTTAGCTTTACCGAATTTAAGTACAATGTAATAACCGGTAATCTCGGTGCTCCGTGAGTAATATAAGTTCTAACTTTTTTATTTTTTAAGAATGGTTTAGGGTATGCATATTTACCGAACAATGGTACAAACTTATAAGCAAATCCTGGTGTAAATACCTCATCAAAAAATATTTCTAATCTAGGAGTTAATCTAAACCACCAAACTGGTGATACAAAATAAATTCGATCTGACCAGGTTACATCTTTCTGATATTGTTTAATAAGCTTTTTTCTTGATTGGGAATAATCATCTCTATATAAATCAAGAACTTTAATCTCTTCGTTATTTTCTTTTAACGTTTTTAAGATTGTCTTATATATGCCATTATAGCAAAAAGACTTTTTATCAGGATGTGATATTACAATTAGATTTCTCATTTCATTTTTTTATTATGTAATAACATAGTATCAATTGAATCTACTTCAGGAGGATCCATTATATAAGGAACGTATTGCATTACCTCAACAGTTTCTTCTACTGCTTTATTAAACGAGACATATAAAAACGTTAAAGCACATGCCATAATAAAACCTACTATTATTTTCATTTTTTCTTCTTTTTGTTTTTAGGAAACCTACCTTGATTTCCCATACCGTCCATATCCATATTATCTACTTGGCCATGTCTAGCATAGTAATCAGGATAATTTTCTTCTCTACTCTTTCTCGAACTATAAAATATATTCCAAATAGTAAAATAGATGTATACCGAGAATATACAAAAACCTACTATAAACATTGCTACATTCATCTTAATCTCCTTTGTCTGATTGCTATGGCAAATAGTAAAATAGTTCCTGCCCAATGAGCCGAGTATTGAGCCTCTTCAGTATATCCAAATAATCCTAATCCAATAGAATATAACATTGCACTAAATGCTAAGATAATAGGATACCATGTGTTTAAAAATTGTTTGACTTTGTTTTTCATTTTATTTTTGATTTTTAGATTTAAATCTTGTTGATTCGCTAGTTTTACTATGCTTTGTTTTTCTACCCTTTACTCGTTTTCTCCATAACTTAAATGAAGATTCTTTTAGGTTACTTCTCATTATTTCTCGAACTTCATTTTCTTTAATACCGAATTGAAATTCTATAGCTTCAAAGGGAGTTCTATCCTCCCATGCCATTTCAATGATTCTATCTATATTATCAGATTTCATTTTGTTTCCATTTAGGATCAAACCATAATCGCCTTCCTGTACCATCGATAGTTTGATTCATAGATTTATTACCATAGCATAACATCCATTTTTGAAACATATCTGGTTCTACTCCAAAAGGATTTTCCCATTGTTTTAATTGACCACCACCTAATAGTATAGCTTCGGTAGGTAATGTATTACAATATGCTAATAACTTAGGATTGTTTTTGATAGCATCTCTCGCTTTTTCGAAAGGATTTTGATTTGTTTTATATAGAATTTCAGCTCTTAAATAATTACCTATTCCATTGAAATATGCTTGATTTAAAAGTGCTTCGCCAATAGGTTTATCAAATGCTCGTTTATCTAAATTTTCTTCGATATGCTTAATAAATCCTTTGTAATCTTTTGTAGGATCAGGTCCTCTGTTCTTACCCCAAGTATCCCATTTCCATTTACCAAATCTTCGAACATCTACATATGATAATGTATAACCATCATCGGTATAAAACATTAGATGTGAATGTTTCTTTTCTTCACCAGTTTTAGTATATTTAAAATGACCAGCCATACCAAAAGTAAATTTTAATGTATCTACCTTACCATTGTAATCGTGTTCTGTATGATCTTTTAATACTAATAGAAGCTCCTTACCTCGACTTATAGATTCGATAGTAAACTTTTCGTAAGGAGCTTCTACTTCTAATCCTTTATGTTCAGGATTCTTTCGTATGTGTGTAAATACTTTAGACTCAGTAACTCGATTAACCATTTGAGAACTAAGATTTAACTCTGCTAATTCTGGCATATATAATATTGTTTAATTATTATATGATAGAAAGTTAAAAAAGTTTACGCTGAGATTCCTGACATTTCTGTTAATTTCTTAACATCAGTGATTCCAATAGATCTTTGCTTTTCTACTCCATCTTCTAAATATAGTATTGTAGGAATATTCCTTACACCATATTTTTGTGCAACATCAGAATCCTCATCTACATTAACTAATACAACCTCAACTTCATTTTGAGATTCTTTGAACTTTTCCATTTGTGGTTTTTGCATTTTACAAGGTCCACACCAAGGTGCCCAAAAATCGACGATAACACGTCCTTTACTTAATTCTTTCATATTATGTTTTTGTTAATTACTTAATGGAGCTTTAATGCTCGGGTTATAGTTATAGTCTATTAATTCAAAATCAAATTCGCCTTCTAATAAATTAACATTATGAAAATTCATTATAGGTAATTTAAAATCTTTTCGACTTAATAATGTTTTTGCCTGTTCAATATGATTGTTATATAAATGAACATCACCTAAGTTACCGATTAATTCATCGGGTACCATGTTAACTTCTTTTGCAATTAAAGAAAGTAGTATTGCATAACTTGCTATGTTAAATGGTAAACCTAAAAATGTATCTACTGAACGCTGATTCCACATTAGTGAAAGGTACTTACCATCTCTTACATAACATTGAAATCCATAATGACATGGTGGAAGTGTCATTTGATATAATTCTCCAACATTCCAAGCGTTGACCATTAATCTTCTACTATCTGGATTTGTTTTAAGGTCGTTGATTAGGTTTTGGATTTGATCTATTGGCGGATATTTGAAGTATGTTTCGCCATCAATATATTCACTATCAGTAGTCCAAGCTCTCCATTGCTTTCCATAAATTGGGCCTAATTCACCCCACTTCTTAGCAAACCTATTATCTGTTTTGATTTTGTTAATGAATTCCTTCATTGTTAATAATCGAGTGCAATTTTGTTTAGGATCATCAATATGAATATCATAATCAGGCTCTTCTATTTTACCTGCAATATTACAATATTTCTTGTAAGCATCGCCATTCCAAATGTTACAATCGTTATCTACTAAATATTTAATATTAGTATCTCCTTTTAGAAACCATCTCAATTCAGTAGCAATTGTTTTAATTGGCATTCTTTTTGTAGTCAATAGAGGAAATCCATTAGCCATATTATGTCTGATAGTATAACCAAATATAGATCTAGTTCCAGTTCCAGTTCTATCTTCTTTATTAGATCCAAATTCTAATATCGTTTCTAATAACTTTTTGTATTGTATATCTATTGTTGAGTTCATTAATTATTTTTGATAGTTATCCTCATTCCACATATCATCCCAAAAGGTAAAATCATGAGTTGGTTTCTCTTTATTAGTTATATGATTCTGTTCCTTTTTGGTTTCCTTTTTTGAAGGTTCTTTTCTTTTTTGACTCTTTTGATTTTTCACGATCTTTCATTTTTTTAACATAGGTTCTTTTTCTAGGAGCATACAAATCATCCTCATCTTCAGGATCTAAGTAATTAAAATTTTTCATTGGTCTAGCTTATCTTTAAAGTATTTAATCATGATATGAGCTGATTTGTAATTTGTTGCCAATGGTATATTATGCACATCACACAACCTCATCAACATACTAATATCAACGTCATGTGGATGTTTGTCCAAAGGATCTCTAAAAAATATTACGCAATCAACACTACCTTCAGTCACCATAGCTCCTATTTGAGCATCACCACCCAAAGGTCCTGATGAAACTAATTCTACCTTTAAGCCAGCATGCTCGATCATAGTACCGGTAGTACCAGTACCAACTAAATGTACGTTTTTACGTTTAAAAAAGTCTAATCTCTTCATTACAAAAGAAACCATATCTGCCTTTTTGCCATCATGTGCAATAACTGCTATTTTCATTATTTACTTGTTTTGTTACTAATTAAATTGATGGTTAATCCAATATAAGTATTGGCTTTAAACCTTTTACCATTTACATTTAATAGGTACTTCTTTTTAGTTTTTGTTTTCATCTTCTTTTTATTATTTTGGTAAGTCTGTATATTTGTTTAACGACTTTTCTTTACGTAATTTTTTTAATATATCTTCTAACATATCTAAGTTTTCCCACCGTACTTTAGATTCAGGATCTAATTTTTTAATTTGATCTATTAAATCTAAACGGTATTCTCTTATGTAAAACGAATTTTCTATTGCAACTACTAAATCGTGAATATATTGAGGTCCTTCTATACTTATTTGTAAAGAGTGATAGCTGCCCAAAGTTACATTATTATACCTTATTCCTTTTGTTAGCTTATCTTTAAGGTTACTATTACTGTACTCATGTAACAATCTTAGAAACCATCTAGGACACCATTTAGGTTTTGCTTCATAATCCATTGTAAGTATTATTGGACATACAATTTCAAACAAATCACCATAAAAGTCGGATCCATTGTTTGCTAAATACTTGTATTTTTCTTCAAAATTTGATGGAAAAAATACTGATCGTATTGTAGATAATTTTGTCTTTTTCATGTTACCTTTATATGTTTTGAATAGTTTAAGAAGTTCATTGTAATCATAGGTAAGTTACATAGTCTCGATTACTTGAATTAACTCGTTGATTTCATCTCGACTCATCCAACCTAAAACATCATCTTCAGCATCAGTTATTCTTTTAGTTGCCCAATCATTATTATTATCTATTACAGCAACTTCAAATGATGAATATCCTTCAGGATTACCAAAGTTTTCTCTTGGATATGAGTATGGAAATTCACCAGCACTTACACTAATCTTCCATCCATTCTTAAATTCGTATAATGCGTTAATGCCACCAAAGTGTTTTACTAAGAATGGTAAGTCTTTAAATGTTGTTTGTCGTTCGTTCATTTTTTATTATCTTTGGTTGCGCCTTCTATTACAAGAGAAAATATTATTAGTATAGCAGCGATGTATACTTGGCCTGTGAATGATTCTCCTACGAAAATAGTACTTGCTAATAATGATATTCCTATTATCATTGATATGTACCACCCATGTTCATTTAAAAATTTTCTCATAAATCGAAGTTTGTTTGTATTTCTTTTACTAGTTTTCTAAGTTCTTTTTTGTTCAATGTTATATGAGTGAATAAATCTCCTTGAGATCTCATAGTTAATTGAAGTTTTAAACCTTCTACACCACCACTGAATCTTGTCATATGCATTTCTGTAGTGTCTAATTGTTCGGTTTGTTCGTTGTGAAATTGGCCTTTGAGTGTTTTTAATTCTGTGCTCATGATTATTGTTTTAATTTGTTATATGTAAATATAATAAAAAAGAATGGTAAAAAAAAATATTTTATGTTAAATTTTTGTTAAATTTATTAACATTTTTTATTTGATTTACAATCTTTCTTGTGTTTAAACCAACCACCACATTTGCATTTAATGTAATGAATTGTAGTTGCAATCACAGGTATTGATGCCATACTAGTCCAAATGTTGGGATGGAAATGTTCACCACATATACCGAAAGCATGTTTTAAAAATTCTATCATTAACGCATAATTTTCTGTAAAACGATTACTTTGATTTTCTCCCAAGACGAGAGATTCCTAGACCACATTTGTCTATCTTCTAATTTATCTAAATGTTTCCATAGATAATGAGATACAAATAATATATCCCATGAATCAATATGAAATACTTTAACGGTTGTTTTATTAGGTAGTCTAAATTCTAAACGTAAGAGAGAACGTTTAATAAAGTTATTTGATATTGTTAACAACTCAAATCCCCAGCAACTATCAGAATCATGTAAGTATAAGGTAAACAAATGTATTTTTAAGTTCCATTTCCTAGTTTTCCAGCTAATCTTTTCTAATAGTTTTTGTAACATTGTGTGTAAAATTGATATATGTATTATATGATAAGTCTATAATTAAGTTTCCTAGCCTATTCTATATGTTGGTCTCGCATCCTCTGGATATACTTAGCTTTAATTTTTTGTTTACGTCTTTTAACACTTGGCTTTGTATATTCTTGCAAATCTCTTTGCTTTTGTAGTTGTTTAGTGTTTCGCACCTTTCTTTTATAGGCTTTTAATGCAGCGTCTATTTTGCCTTTCTTAACTTCAATCTTTAGCATATTTTTTCGTATTCGTATTTATTTTTTAGTTTGTTAAATTCTTTACCTTGAGAATCTGCACCAAGTATAGATAAGAATTCAGTTGATGGAACATTATCATATAAGTATGAAGATCCTGTATTAAATTCTACTAACAACGTTTGTTTATCTGATTTATATTCCAGTTTCTTTAATATACTAGAATTCATGTTTTCTACTACTATATGCATTTGTGCTCGGTTTTTATCGTTTATCATAATTCAGTGTCTATAAAAAATGTTTGAAACAATCTAGCATTATTTAATTCAGTTCCAAAATAATCTAATGAACAGTGGTACATATCTCCTCGATATAATACTAATCTATTATATACATTACCTACCATATCAGTCATTTCCCATTTAGTATAATCTTGAGTTTCTGTATTAGCTTTACATGCTTTAGATTCCTCTTCAGTATGTTGGCCATAATTCCAACCTCTTAATCCGGTTTCTTTATGACGGAATAATCCAGTACCTGCAGTTATAGGAGCATCTGGTGTTAAGTAACAAACTCCTGCCCATTTAGTAGTACCATCTGAATGAATCCAACTTCTATCGTATGCTGTTGTATATTGAAATGCACCAGTATAATTAGTTTCACCACCACCCCAATAAGTTACCTTACCAGCATGTGGAGATAAGACATCTTCTATAGATTTTTTTAAGCTATTATTTAAAAAGCTTTTAGTTCGATGTCCAGGATAATTACCATCAACACCAAAGTCTTGTTTTAATGCAAATTCTCTTACTGCATCAGGATCTTTATAGAAATCATCTATTACAATTATATTTACGTTAGATCTCATTAGTTTAATATTAGATTTTTTTCGTTTTCAAATTCTTTTATATAGCGTAAGATCGCTTGTTCTTTAGCTTTCGCTTCGACAACTACATCGATATCTAAGCCATAATCTTTAATTTCATCGTATATGAAGTCTGCATGTTTTACGATTTTTGCAGTTTCATCTTCGTAAACTCGTTTTGCCGATGAATAGTGAGTACATTGACGAATACCTTTTGGCCATGTTTTAGCAGCAAGTTTTAGCGCTTGTTCTTCATTTAATGTGCCTGGATTACACCAGTTATGATGATAATCGAAGGTGATTGGAGTCTTTATTTTAGTATATATTAGATCGTAAAGATCTTCGGTTGTGAATAGGCTTGGTTTATCGTCGTTTTCGACAACCAAACGATCACGTGTATTTTTCTTAAGTCTTTTGAAGTTTTTACAAAAGCGTTTTGCCGCTTCTTCTTTACCTTCAGTTGCACAACCTACATGAATATTGATCTTAGCGAAATGTGTTCGTGGTTGTAATAGTAAATCCATCATTTCGCCATGTTGATTAAGTTCTTTGATAGTTTTTTCGACGACTCGTTCGTTTACTGAAGCTAGTTGATTGAAAGGTCCTGGATGAACAGTTAAGCGATGACCATATTTAATAGCGAGCTTACCTGCACCATTCATTAAGTTTTTAATTTTTTTGTAATCAGGTAAATCCTTTAGTTCATATTCAGAGAACCATGGAAAGATTGCAGAAGAGAAACGAAATAATTTAATACCGTTTGCTTCGTTCCACTTGATAATTTCGATAAGATCTCGGCAGTTTTGTAATGCTAGTTCGCTAGCGTATTTGATACCATGTTCATCGAATGTTTTCTTAATCATTTTTCGGTTTGTACGAATACCTTTTGCAGATAATACAGTATTGATACAGGCGTAAGAGTAACGTTTTGACATATTGTTTTTGTGTATTTGATGTATAATAATTATATGTTGATTTGAAACAAAAGTTTCTTATGGATGTACATTGTATTTCTTTAATTTATATTTAACCATCCATTGATTAATAAAGCTTTTACCTACACCAAGATCTAACATAGGTGCATCATTAGGGATGATAGGCTTTCTAGCTCTTGTTGTATTTACCTGATCTACTGATGCAGTATTAAATACAGTCATGTATACTGTTTTTGCTTTCTTTGACTTCTTCCAAACTGCTACTACAGCGGTTGGATTAATATCTTCTAATTTAATTTTCATTGTTTATTTTTTTAACAAAAGTTAATGCGGATGCAATGATTTGATGCATATCATAATATTTATATTCGGCTAATCTACCACCAAAGTACACATCCGTTAGTTCGTTAGCTAACTTCTTATATTGGTTGTATATGTTATTATTATGAACATCATTAACAGGATAGAATGGTTCTATACCACGCTCATATTGTTTAGGGTATTCCCAACTTAAATATGTTTTATCTTGATTTTGATTATCAAAATGTTTATGTTCAATAAGTCTTGTGTAAGGTATATGTTCTGATGTGTAATTAGTAACTGCAATACCTTGCCAATCCTTAACATCTTTAACTATCGAAGTCCAAGTAACTGATTTGTATTCTAGATCTCCATATTTGTAATCAAAAAACTTATCAATAGGTCCTGTGTAAATAACCTTATCATGTTTAGGTAATTCATCTACAAAATAATCTGTATTTAATTTAACTTCAACATTAGATAAAAGCTTTTCGAATATTTGCGTATATCCTCCAATAGGAATTCCTTGATATCGATCATTGAAATAATTGTTATCCCATGTATATCTTACTGGTAACCTTTTAATTATAGAAGCAGGTAATTGCTTCGGATCTTTCATCCATTGCTTTTTTGTATATCCTTTAATAAGTTTTTCATAAACATCTTTACCTACAAGGGATAATGCCTGTTCTTCTAAATTTGTTGGAGTGCCATTAAATTTTTGTGACGATATTTTACTCTTAGCTTCGTCAGGAGTTTTCACACCCCACATCTTATTAAAAGTCCACATACTAAAAGGTAATGAATACATTTCATCTTCATACTTTGCAACTGGTGTATATCTAAAATTATTAAACGTTGCAAACTGATTTATCCAATCCCATATACGTTTATCATTTGTATGAAATATATGAGGTCCGTATGTATGAACATTAATATCTTCAATATTTTCAGTATAACAATTACCACCTATATGGTCTCGCTTTTCTATAACTATGACTTTGTGCCCATGTTTTTTTAATTCATGAGCACAAATAGATCCAAAGAATCCAGATCCTACTATAAGATAATCATATGTCATTTATACTGTTGTTGCGAATATATCTTTAACACCACCATCTTCTTTTACAACATCTTCCTTTTTAGGTTGTTGTGATTTCATTTTATTGAAATGATTTATATTATCAAGAAGTCTTTCTTTGTGTATTTTAAATTCTGGGTCATTGATGATTTCGTTAATAAGTTTTAATCCTTCATCATAACGCTCGGTCCAATAACATGCAACCGCTAATTCATCGTTAAAGTATTTCCCATATCCATACTTATTAACAAACAATAAATATTTACTATGAGCTTGATCTAGGCTAATTGCTTTACCCTTTCTAAGATAGCCATAAGCTAAATCACACCGTCTTTGAGAATTTAAGTATCGACCTATTGTTAAATATGGTTCTGCACGATCCGGTATAAGACTTATTGCTTTATCAGCAGCTTCTTTAATTTCTTCTAAAGGTTTTTCTTGTCGGATTAGTATTTGAGTAATTTTATGTTGTGCTTCAAATTGTTCTTCGATCCAAGTGTTAGATAAATTCATATACAATCTTTTCCATTGTAAAGCTTTATCTAAATTACCATGATCAAACCAACTTTGGCCTGCATAAAAACATGATCGTTCTAGTAAATTATCCGGATTATCAGTTAAACATCTCCAAAATTGTTTTTCTAAATTCTCAGCATCTTTACGATATTTATTAGGATCTTCAATACGTGATCCAATTGGTTCAGACGCTAAATAACCTTTTGGTAAGGTTGTAGAAGTAATAGGTTGTTTATCAAGTGCTTTAATAATTGTATGTGCAACACCTGCAAATTTCCAAGTTAATTTATTATTGTATATTAAAGAACAACTATAGCTAGTTCCTCCTCGTTTAACAGTCATGCTATATTGATCTTTACCTGAATCTTCTTCGGTAAAACTAAAATCTCCTCTTAAAAAATCATCGGCATCAAAATGTAAAACATAATCAGTCTTACCTTTTACTTTCTCCATCATCATTGTTTTATTGATATCGAAAGCTTGCCATTTTGCTTCAAACACCTCTCCAGGTATTCCAGTTTCTTCTAAAAAATCTTTTACAATTTGTATTGTATTGTCAGTAGATCCTGTATCATGTACAAGAATATAATCAACGTGATCTTTTACTGAGTCTAAACATTCTCTTATACAATGCTCTTCATCTTTGCACATTGTTGCAAAGGCTAAGGTTGGTTTATTATTCATATATGTAATTTAATATTTGTTCGTTTTTTCCGTACATTAAGTTTTGACTATCATTTTGTAATTTATTTGAATGGCCTTTTTCATATATCCATTCGTGATCGAACTTACCTAATTCTTCTATTCGGTTATGTATAGCTAAATCATAATGATCTTTAATTAATCTTGCTCTACGATTAATATCAACTGCATTACTTCCTGTAGTTGAATTTCTATTATTGAATTGTAGATAAAGCATTTTACGAATATGCACTATTCTAGTTTCTAAGAAAGATTTAATAATCATTTCTAAATCATCAGCCACTGGCATATTTCTTGAATGTCCACCGACTTTAGAATAAACATCTTTACGCCATACTCTTGCATGATTAGGCATACCTATATTAAAACGTATAGTCTTTGGATTTATTTCACAACAATGATGAGTTAAATATTCTTTACCATCTACGTTAATAAATTCATGTCCACCATATGCCCATACAAAAGGATTATCATATCTACCATACCATTCTCGATTAGGTGCAATCATACCGTAGTATTTCCAATCACCATCTTCCCACATTTCACAAACATCGGTATATATGAAACCAGCATCAGGATATTTTGTAGATGCATTCTTTAGTTCTTCGAATAGTTTAGGCATTGGTGCATCATCATGATCTAATTCGAATAACCATTCACCATTACATAATTCAGCAGCCCTATGTTTAGCTTCACCTATATTACCACCAGTAATAGGTAATAATCTATATGGCTTAACTCTATGATCTTTAGCAGCGATTTCTTGAATAATCTCCCAAGTTTCTTTATCATCTTCTGGCGAATCATCTAAAGCTACCCATTCCCAATTAGGGTATGTTTGATCTTTTAAAGCATTATATGCTCGTTCAATTCTTTCTCTACCGGTTTTATATAATGGTGTGAATGCAGAAAAGAATGGCTTATCTTTATTACCATAAACTTTAAATGGTAAATCACATGTAGTGAATACTGATTTACAAACTATGTCATTAGCAATCATAGTATCGTTGATTGGTGGAGTTGGGTATGAGAAACACCTTCCTCGAATAAGAGTTTCGTCTTTAGAAAATTCCTTATCCATAGACGTGGCTAATCTTTTTGTAGTATCACCAATTGTTAAAATAACATCGGGCTGATGTTTATTAAAATGTTCTATAAAATTTTCAGGATTATCATAGCTATATACTATAACCTTTTCAAACAATCCTTCTTCATGATAAATATCTGAAGTTGGTGTGAATTTTCCAGTTTCTGTATGACCATATATTAGTCCAACCGGTAATTTAGTTTTAATCATATATTTGTTATTAGTAATATATATTCATCACTTAATCCACTCGTCATATGCTAATATAGTAGCCTCTAGCATAGATAAGTCTGCATCTTCTTTAATTAATTTATCAGCAGTGGATTGAATCTCCCATCTAAGATTGTGTGCATTCGCTTCGATTAGAATAGCTTCTACTTGTTCAACCTCATCGAATGTAATTTGATTATTCTTCATTTTCGTGTATTTCAAATGTTTTAACAACTTCTCTTGTTTCTTCTTGTACTTCGGATTGTATCAAATCGTTAAATGCGTTTGTAGCCTCTTTGATATTAAAGAATAGAGATCCACTAACTATGTCACCATCTTTTTGTGTATACCAATAGGTTAGTGGTTTTGGTATTGCAGGTTTTACGATTTTAATAAGTTCAAATTTTGCCATAATGTTTTATTGTTTTATATGTATTATATGTTTTGTGTTTGTAAAAGTTTCTATTTAAAATGATCCTTCAGCTACTTGAAAGCAAGTTAATCCATTATCTCTCCACATCTTAACTACTTTATCTCGATCGTCGAATACACATACAATATCTTCTTTCTTATTATCAGGGAATAATAAATCTAGCCAATTCTGTTTAAGTGTATCATCAGGCATAAATTTCCATGGATGGTTAGTAGGCCTAAGCTTAATTACATCGTATGGCACATCATGTTCCTTTAACCAAGATGTAGTGGCCGCCTTAGTTGCCTTGCTCCTACCTGAAAGAATAATAATAGTATATCCATTAGACTTAAGCATTTGTGCCATTTTAATTACAGGATCGTTCGGTAAATCTAATTTAATATTAGCAGGATCGAAGAATATATCCCAATCCATTTTGCCGTTTTCTTTAGCACCTAGTTTTCTTCTGTCGTCGATGTTTGCAAGTGTTCCATCGAGATCAAATATAACAATGTCTTTTTTCATATTGTTTGTTTATTAATTATAGTTAAATATAATAAAAAAAGTTGGAATAAAAAAATTTTAATGAACTTATTTTAGGAAAGTTATTAACATTATTTACTAACATTTCTACGTCTAAACCATCTAATAAGCCATAACGTACCTATTGTTATCGAGGCTAATCCAACTAAAAGAAATGCAGCTTGGTGATTAGGGTCTGGTGATATTTCGAATGTTAATATAGTCCATCCTGCAACATAACCAAACCATAAAATAGCCCAAACTAATTCAGGTATTTTTTTAGTTTTCGTTTCGATTTGCTTTACCTTTTCGTCATGAACTACTCTAGATAAAGCATCTTGTAAATCCTTACCATAAGCTGGTATAGAATCTATACTTCCATTCTCGTTCATAATTTCTACTTCATATTTCAACCATCCTTTGTATGATTTACTTTCCTTTCTGAGTGATGCGTTAACCGCCTTTCTTTTCATAATATTAAATATTTCTGTGTCTTCTTCTCTCTGCCCATTGAACTTTTTTAGTTCTTCCTAACATTAAAAATCTACTAACCTTTCGATTGAATTGATTTCGTGTTTCATTTGTGTGTGGATTACCATTTTGTTGGTCATTCGTGATGCTCATTACTTGTACTATTTTTTGTAAGGTTATTTATTAAACCTTTTAATTTTGTATCATCATCTTCAGTTAAACAATCTATTATTGCATTTGTATCAATACCGTTTTCAACGATTAACGCATCTGCATTAAACCATTTCTTTAAACCTTCGATTCCTTGACTATTATATATCGATATGATATTGTCTTTATTTATGTAACGTTTGTGAAAACTCATAAGTTCTTTTAATTTTTAGGAAAGTCAAATTCTAATTGATTAGGATCATAATGTTCAGATCTCATAGATTCTATAGAATCATGTTCAGAGTATTGAGTAAAGTTAGTATTTACATTAATAACTGCTCTACCTTCCATAGATTCCCAATCACGATCTTCTCTAACTTCATCATTTTTTGTAATTGTAGAAGCTAACATAACAGGATTAACTCCTAGATCATGTGCCATTTTAAATAACGCTTGTGTATCTTTAGGAAAGCAATGACCACCATATCCTAATTCACCATCAGGACCAGGTACTGACCAGTGTGAATTACCTAATCTATCATCATGTTGTGCATATTCTATTACCTTATCGTAATCAACTCCTAGTTTTTGACAGATCTCATATATTTCGTTAGCAAACGATACTTTAGTAGCTAAAAAAGTGTTTGTAACATATTTAACTAATTCAGCATACATTGAGTCTGTTTTAATGATAGGTACTTTAGGAAATGCTTTTGCAAATATTGGTTTAACTTTTGCAGTAACTTTATTAAGACCACCTAATACAATTCTAGTTTGATTTTTAAAATCTTCGACTGCATTAGCTTCAGTTAAAAATTCAGGATTAAAGATAACATTTAAATTGCTAAATTTATCATTCATTTTCTTAGTTGTACCTGGTATAACAGTTGATTTGATTATACATATACGATCTTTAATCTCGTTTAATACGCATATTGCATTGATCTCATGAAGTACATCTTCTACAATACCTGTATAGCATTCACCAGCAGATGTCATCGGTGTAGGTACACACACAAATATGAAATCAGATTCTTGAACTAAGGTTAGTTGGTCGGTTGTACTTTTTTCTTTAATGTACTTGTCATAAGCATGTACATCGTAATAAGGATTGAATCCTTCACGAAGAGCATTTCCGACGAAGCCTTGCCCAACGATTCCAATTGTTTTTTTACTCATTTTTATTGTTTTTGTTTATATTTATTATATGCGATTTAGTCCGAAAAGTTTTCAACAATTTTTGCATACTCATCCATTAATTGATATATCCTAGATAAATCATCTACACTTAGAATTAATTGTAGCCAATCAGTCTCATCATCAGTTTCTTTTATTGTAGTTTTAAATTGTGGAGGCATAGCAGGTTCGTTAACCCTAAGATTCCACATATAATCATTCCACCTTTGTAGATCATAAGTCTTTACGTATATTATGCAATTAGTCATGTTCATTTATTAAGTCTTGAATTCTTTTACATTTCTCGAAAATTTCGTTATCAATATAATAAGTTAATGCATTTTGTAAGTTCATACTAAATTCATTTCGCTCGCATTTAATATCAAGTATCTCACCAGCAATCATTATTTCAGCAAAGGCTGCCGTTTCTAAATTTTCAAACATTGCAATTTCTATTGCATCTACTATATTATCATATATGTATTCCTTTTCGGCGTCTTCACCAAAAAAGAAAGATGTAAATTCTTCTTCAGTTCTAAATTGTCTTTTTATCATATTATCTTTCGTTACTTAACCAATCGTACCATTCGTTTGGTTGAATTAAACCTATGTGTTTTTTCCTATCAAGAGCCATTATATTATATTCATAAAAAGGATTATCAGAAATACTTACATTTGATTTGTTAGAACCAAATCTAATAACTCCAACTCCCCAATCGGTATCAACAACACAAGTATCAAAATAAGGATTGGATGCTCTGAATTTAAAAAACGCTTTCCATGTAGTTCCGTTCCATGGATGTTGTTGGCCATTCAAATAATAATCTTCTCTTGCCATGTGAATATCAGGTGGATTACAATCATGTAAAAATATAAAACCTTTAGGATTTAAATGTCGTAATGCATTATGTATATCTCTTTCTACTTGATAACTTAAATGCAATCCATCTATAAATATTACATCCCATTGAAAATCAGGATCTTTGTCTAATTCACCAGCTTCTAGTTTTCTAAAAAATTCATCTGATGTTAATTTATACTTGACTGGATTATCAGGGAATTCTACACCAGGATCGACACCATCTTTCTTGTAGGTTTCTATAAAATTAAAACATACAGTAGGATCACAAACACCTATTTCTAAGTACTTTGCCTGTCTACCAAACTTTAATAAAACCGAATTGATTAATTCATATCTGTATGTAGGTGTCTTCATATTAACTATAAGTTTGATTGCTTAAATTTCCTGAAACGTCTATTCTAGAAACATACGATCTATTAGGATCTGCTGATTTAACATTGTACCTACGAGTTTGATCGTTCCATACATAATATTCTCCTTTACTTACTCTTGCGTTCCATTCTAATTTCATAATATCTTCTCGATTAACTTTGTCGAAAAACAATGGTGTGAAGTATTTTTTTAATACACTTTCGAATATGCTGTTATTTATATTTACCGGATCTAAAGTTGTTTCGGTATATGCATCATAAAATGATAGCAAATAATATCCTTTCTCTTCATCTCCTCGATATCTCATATCGACTAATTCTAATTCTTTGTAATTGTAATCTAATGTTTTTTGATCTAATGATTCCATGTTAATTCTTATTTAATTCTTATTCTGTGATTTAATACAGTGTTTGCTGCAAATAATAAACTATCAAAGGTTCCTGCATCGATCCAGTTACATGTAACTTCTTTGTATTGCATCGCATCCCATTTGATATAAGCATTGTTTACATCGGTTATTTCTAGTTCACCTCTTGCACTCGGTTCAAGTCCTTTAATAATATCAAATACTCTATTATCATAAATATAAAGACCTGTAACACAAAAGTTAGATTTAGGTCTTTCTGGTTTTTCTTCGATACCTATAACTTTATTATCTTTAACTTCAGCAACACCAAATCTATGTGGATCTGGTACCTCTTTCAAAAATATACAAGCTCCATTTTCTGGTTTATCTAATACAACTTTTGAATTATCTACATATATGTTATCTCCTAAGATAACTATGCAATTGTCACCATTTACCCAATCTTCACAAAGACTTAAAGCATCGGCAATACCTTTTGCTTCGTCTTGGATTTCATAAGTAAATTTTACTCCATGTTCTTTACCACTGCCTAGTAGTTGTACAACTTGACCAACATGATCAGATGATGATACGATCATAATCTCTTCACATCCTAAAGATTTTAAAGTTTCTATGGGATAATAAATCATTGGTTTATCATACACCGGCAATAAGCTTTTATTTGTTACTTTTGTTAATGGTCTTAATCTGGTTCCTGATCCACCAGCTAATATAATACCTTTGTAGTTTTTACTTTTCATTGATTTTTTGATTAAATTTATTTAAATTCATATTTGTATTTTTTGGCATATTAGAAGGAGCCAATCCTGGTTTTACGTTAGCTACTGTTTGTTGTGCTAACATATATATTGTTTTATTAGAAGTTCCTACATTGTAAATTCCAGTTGCTTCTTTATTAATTAATTTAACGATGTTTTCAACGATAACATTTACATAATCAAAATTACCACTAACATCTATGAATGCTTTATCATAAGGAAATGGATTTGGTTTATGACTGCAACGTATAATTAAATAATCTTTAGACTTTAATTCGATATATCCATCGGCTAAAAGTTTCGTATATGAATACCAATTATTAGCGTGTATAGGTACTTCATTTTCAGCAGTTGGTATTTCATTATTTGCATATACATAATCAGTTGATATATGAATAAGTTTTATTTGTTCATCATTACACCATTCGCATAACCTAGATACTGATCTATAATTAGTTTCCCACATAGCATCTTTATCATCAGAATATGTGTCAGTATTAGCTACACAATTAACAACTGCATCATAATCCCTCAGTTTAGCAAAGTACGTAGATGGATCGTTAATATCTAGATTATCGTTCTTTCTAGATATACAATCCCATCCAGTTTGCTTTTGTAATTCGGTTCCTAATAAACCATTACCGAGGATTAGTACATTCATTATTTATTTGTTAATAGGTTAACAACGTCTTCTTGTATAGATTCATCTACTAAAGATTTCCAATCATCATTTTTATTTTCTATAGATTCTCTAATTTTAGTAGCAGAAATAAATCCAATATCTTTTGGTGGTGTGAATTCATTTATTTCGTAACCAACACCTCTACCATAATTAACCGATTCTATGTCAGGTATAAATGCTACTGTAACATCATCACCTTTAGATGCATGATATTTTTGAATCATACTAATAGTTTGTTTTGTAGTAAAAGGATTCTTTTCATCAGGTTCGATATCTCTAACTAAAATTAATGCAGGTATTCCTTGATCTAATTTCTGTTGAATTAAAGATATGTGACCGTAATGATATGGTTGATACCTTCCTACAAATATAGCATATTTTTTACTTTCATTAGTGGTTGGGTTACCTCCGTGGTTTTTCTTTTTCCAAGCTTTGTTTGGTTTCATTTGTATTGTTTTCATTTTATTCTTTCTATTATTAATTCTATACTATTTTTCCAATTAGGATTATTCTTATCGAACCAATGTGCTCGATCATCTACATATATGGATGCAGGAAACTTAAAATTAGATACTTCTGTAACATATTCATTAAGTTCATATTTAAGTAACCATTTCCTAATTACATGTGCTGGTCTTGATGATAAGATTTTAATAATACATCCTTCATCTTTTAAACGCTTAAATGCATATTCGACATTTTCCATAGGTGGATCATATGCATTTTCTAATCCTTGAAATCCTTTCGAATATCTATGTATAACTCCATCAAAATCTAAAGAGACTGTTCGTTTCTTATCTAATGTATTGACTTCTTTAATGTTTGATAAACACTCCTTATGTTCTAATATATCTACTAATAATTCAACTGAACTAAGTATAGTAGAATTAGATAATGTAACTTCAGGTTCGATTGGTGCTTCATAAGGTGCATCAATACCGGTAAAACCTTTGATTTCACCTGATCTTGCTTTTTTGTATAAACCTTTAGGATCTCGATCTTCGCATATTTCTAATGGTGTATCAACAAATACTTCTATAAAATCTTCGCCAATAATATCTCTCGCCATTTGTCTATCTTCTTGATATGGAGAAATAAATGCGGTTAAAACAATGCTACCTGAATCTGCAAATAACTTAGCTACTTCTGCTATTCTACGAATATTTTCTTTTCTAGATTCTGGTGAAAACCCAAGATCTTTATTCAATCCCATTCTTACATTATCACCATCAAGTATGTAAGTCTTTAATCCTCTTCCATGTAGTACTTCATCTAATGCATTTGCTACTGTAGACTTACCACTACCTGATAGTCCAGTAAACCAGATAACCTTACCAGGATGTCCAGTATTTTCTTCTCGCTGTTTACGAGAAATTGTAAAATTGTGTTTTGTTAAATTATTCATCTTTCTTTTGTTTGTCTTCTCCGAAGTCTGTTAATGTATACCATGCTCTTTCATGAAAGAAATATAAAACCATCTTTGTAATAACTTCAATACCACCTATAGATAATCCTATGGTAGCATCACCAGTTATTAACCATCCTATTAAAATAGTGTCGATAGTTCCTACAATCCTCCAAGTTAAAGTCTTTAGTAAATGTCGTTTGTAATGTATCTTTGGTTTGCTCATATATGTAAAACCGATTTAAAATATTTATTGTTATTAATTGGCTTTCTATAATATCGCCAAAAAGGTTTTGTAGATTCAATCTTTTCCTTAAGTCTCTTTTTAAGAATTGTAACTGCATAGTCAGGTGGATTCCAATCGTTATATAAAGCATCAGGAATTCTATCTCTATCAAATCCTGTATTTACTGCAAATCCTCTTGCTCTCATTTCATCGCAAATTGCATCAAATCTCTTGTGTAAGTATTCTAGTTTATCGTAGAAAAATAAAACATGGCCAGGTCCTAATTGATAATTTTTAGGTAAGTCTTTAAAAGAATCTTTTCCATATTTTTCATATCGCTTTACTGCTAAGTTTACGGGTCTTCTTATCTCGTTATATTCGCCTAGTAAATGTTGATCAGTTAATAGCTTTGGTATGCATGTATTTATTCTGGTCATTTGGTTGTTGTTTTGATGTATATTGATTATATGCTTTTATTTGTTTTCAGTTTCCCATTCCTCACCAAAGTCTCCTATATTAGCTCGATGTTCATCGGTAGGATCGTATTTCCTTGTTACATAATACGCTAATATAGTGCCAGGTTCTAATGCCTTATATCCATGATATATTCCTGGTGGTATTTCAAGTACTTGAGGGTTTTTATCTGATAGGTATTTAAATTCACAACCATCATCTTCAGTTGCCCAACCAACTTTTAAACTTCCTTTTAAACAAATCCAATAATCAGTTTGTTTTTCATGTTTATGCCAAGCTACAATATGCTTGGTTGAGTTGATGTATGATATATTAATCTGTCCTTCGTTTACAGGAAATACATCTAATAATCTTTGTGCTCGATCGTCTTCGTGAAAGTTCATGGTTTGTAAGTTTTTTTCTTGTTAATACTCATTAATAATTTATATGAGTCAACCTCACTAAATTCTTTTAGATATTCTAAATTATGATAAAATTGCCTCATAACTTGCCCTAATTCAGAATCATTAGGATTATCTCTTACTACTTGAACTATTGCATTTATGAATAATTCATTTTCATCTTTATTCGTTTTCTTAAATAAAGTTTTAATTTTTTTTACCATCTTCTTTTGCTTTTTTGTTAGACTCTATATAACTCCAAAAACTTCGTTCAAAACCAGCTGCTGCTGGTGCATTAACAGGTACTACCTTACCATCTTTTAATGTTGGGGTAAATAATTTTTGAAATTGTTTAGTTGGAATAATGCACTGACCTCCTGGAGGTCCTGGATGTATAAGGTATTTTTCTCTACCATATTTTCGATAGAATATACCAGCTTCCCTGGGTGGTGCATGTAATATACGAAGAGCACATAGCTCTTTGAAGTGTTCTAAATTAGTTCTAGCAGCATACCACTTAGAACCAACTTTGACGTTAGGATTTGCTTTCGTCTTCTTCGCCATCGTTGAATTTCGTGATTTCTTGATTGATTTGTTCTATGAGTTCTGTATCTTCGATAATCGAGTCTGGATTGTTACCAACCTCTTCTTGAATTTTATTAAGTAGTTCTGTACTTAAATGTGTGTGAGTAATATACCCAGCCTTAAATAAATTTTCTCCTAGAAATTTCATATCATCAATGTTTGAAAATTCTCTACGAGATTCATCGATTTTTTCTAATTCCTTTACCGCAATTGCTAATGCTTGACCTGCAATATATTGGCCTCGTGGAGTACCGAGTAATTTAAGTGCGTCTTGTTCTTTGCTCATTTTGTATTTGTTTAATTATTATATGTATCTTAGTCAAAATAGTTTCTGTTTTGTTAAGGTTTTTAACAGGTCGGTATGGCGAGAATCGAACTCACAACCTTGATCGTATAAGGATCCTGCTCTAACCGTTGAGCTACATACCGATTTATCATTATCTGCTTTTAAAAAATATTATTCGTATAAAGGTTATTACAACCTTAGGCCATGTACAGATGATTGCTAATCTTTCATAATTAGTTAATGCATCGTCTGGATTATACGTTTCGTATCTTTTTGTAAGATAGTGTGAAAAATCTATCAAAGCCGATATGATACCACCGATAATCATATACCACATTATGTAGTTTAATATATTCATTTAGTAGGTTTTCCTGTTGTAATGACAATCAAGTAATTGATGTGCAACTTCTTCACTAATCATATTATCATTATACAATTTCCAAATTAATTTACTCATGATTTTTGTTTTAAAGGTGAACGAGATAGGATTCGAACCTATGACCGATAGCTTAGAAGGCTATTGCTCTATCCAACTGAGCTACTCGTCCAGGACATTAGTTTAATATTGATTTGCCTAAAATTAATGGTGATCCGTCTTTATGAGTTGCTATTTGAAAACAGCTTCCGGCATCTTTAATTATTAATGTTTCTGATGCACCATAACTTCTGCTATAGTTTTTCTTTACATACTCAACTACTTTATCGTATACTTCTTTTTCCATGTTTATTTGATTTTATTGTTTATTTATTACTTCTTTGTCTTTGTTCCAATTTCCTGTAAGTTCAGGATGAAACTCCCAAAACATACCGCTTTTTAAAAGTTTATCGTAATTTTCTTTTGTCTTAATATTTTGATATTCCATATATGTCTTTTAACTTGGGTAGTTCGGATGGGAGTCGAACCCACACGAGCATTACTGCTCAAAAGATTTTAAGTCTTTCATGTCTACCAATTCCATCACCGAACTATATTTCTAATTAAATATTAGATGCAAAATCAAAGTTACTAATATTCCTACAAAACCAACTAATGCTGCTTTGTATGAAAATTCTAATTGCTTTTTACTTTTACCTTGATGTTCCATTTGTTTGTTTATTAGTTATATGATACGTTGCTATTTTTTGTTTCGATTTACGATCCATTGTGGAGCTTTTCTTTTGTTTGGTTCTCGATATTCCCATTCTAAGTATTCGAATATAGATTTTTCGGTATCGCCTGCAACCTGAACGTTAGTTTCTCGATTGAATAAACCATATTCGTTTAGTTTGTAACCTTTACGTTTAGCCATTTGACGTTTATGTATATTGTATACTGCAGGACCTGTACATTGATATAAACATGCACCATAAGATTCGTTATTAGTAATGAATATATTGATAGGACGTTCTTTGTACATACCGAAGATTTTTTTAGTTGCACCATATTCAAATTCAATAAGATCTTTTACATCATCGTAAAATGTATCAGTATCTTTAGGTATAACTACAATATCAATATCACCAACCATTTCTTTACCTTGACGGATAGAACCGGCCGTTTTAACTTTGGAACATATTTTGTTTAAGTCGGATTCTAGTTGTTTTGCTACTTCGATGCCTTCGGCTAATGTAGTCTTTTGGAAGTTTGCCTTTGCGGTTGCTTTTTTCTTGCTCATATGTTTTAATGTTATTTGTTATATACTAATATAATAAAAAAAGTTGGAATAAAAAAATTTTATTGAACTTATTTTAAGAAAGTTGTTAACATTTTTTCGAATGATTCTGCTAGATCATAAAGACTGTTATGATTTTCAGTTTCGTTAGCTAATTCATTCGATAGTTTTTTAATTTCGTCTGGATTGTTTATACGAAGATTTCGTATTGCTTTTTGTTGTTGTTTTTCTAAATGAAGGTTTCGTAATTTTGAAGGCGGTTCCATAGTTCCATCTTCAACCATATCCCAGTATTTTGAAATTGTATCGCTCATAATTTATATTTGATATCGGAGCTCAGCTCCTAAGTTAATTAATTGTTTAATACTAAATGACTTATGGCCATTGGTTGTTTTATCTCCAGTAGCCTTTTCTTCGATTAAAGGTAAAACATTATCGCTTTGAATTGAATATATCCATTCGATATTTATACCATTACGTCCTATGAAATACATATTCTTAGTTTCTTTATATGAATTCATAACGTTTTCTGATAGCCAATGGAATTGAAAACTTCCTTTACCAGTAGAACAATCACAACTTTTATATTCGGTTGGATATTCTACATCATTAATATACTCCCATGCATCAGCACCACCTGGTGCAGAATTAACACGATGTCCTAGCTTTTGTGCAGCTAATACTTCAATAAATTTTTTGTTACGGAATATGTCTTTAATTCCTAAACTAGCAGATATTTTTTGGATAGCTTTAAGATGCTTTTCTAGATTTTTTATTTCGCTCATCTCTAATTGATCTTTGGATTGAATGTTTAATGTTTTCTTTTTCTACGTGATATAATTGAAACGCCATTGCATCTACTGATTGTAATTTATCTAGATATTTAGAAATTCTAGCGTCGATTAATCTGAAATCATGCATGCCAATATCGTTTAATTCAGCGTTTAGTTTAAATAACTCATCTAATCTACCTTTTAGGTATTGAATTTCGCCAAATGTTTGCCAATCTTTTTCTGACATTTCCTTTTTTGTGTAATTACTCATGTTGTATTTAATTTATTATTATATGATGACACATCAACTTAGTTTCATAAAAAGTTGAACTTTTTTGGTGTGTATTTATATTAGTGGATGTTCGATATATCAAAGAACCATCACTTCTGGTGGTGATTTTTGTGGTTATTTGAATATATTTTCGAGGTTTTCGTTTTTAATAACTCGCTTAAGATTAGCAACATAATTAGGTGCTTCTGCATAATTCTTTCCTAAATATTGAAAATACTCGGATTCTGATTTTAATTTACTAAGGTATCTACATTGATAAAATGCATAATCATATACTGACTCTCTCCAAGTTTCGTAGTATGCATGATTATGTTCAGTCTTTTTTGCAGTGTGTATTCGAGATCTAGCTTCTTTCATTCCGAATAAATTATTATTCTCGTTAAATATTCTAGAAGTCCAATGACCTGTTTCTATAATTGATTGTGCTAATACAATGTGAGGATATTTAACATTAAGATCTTTCAGTAGATTTATTAAAGTATCTTTAGAAAAAGAATCAGGATGTTCTCGTATAATGATTAATTTTTCTTCTGGTGTTAAAGTTTTTACGATGGTATTTCGTTCTGTAGAAGATCCTATATAAAAAGAAGATGTTAGGATAAGAACTTGAAATAAAACTAAAAGCAGTATTTTTCGATTAGGTATTTTTTTGAATTCTAATCGATCTTGGCAATATTTATAGAACATAATATAAGTTTTTGATATTATATTATATGATCAAAAGTGTACTAAAGTTTCAGTTGCAATCACATGGATCGTCTTCTTCGTTAAGGATATTATCATCTGAATAATCTTCAATTACTTCAGATACCTCATCCTTCTTTTCTTTCTGTATTGCATTTACCATATATCCTGCAATAGCAAATTCAACACCAGCCCAAAGAACTATATCAGATGAAGATAGTGTATCGATATTTTTTGATAACCAATATATCATACCAAATTGACCTACAAGAAATGCTACACCAGACTCAACTCGTTTTTTAGAAAAGTATGTAGACTTATCACTATACAAGTCTCTTAGTTCTCTAACTATCCATTTTATATTCTTCCAACCAAAAAAGTACTTCTTCATTATTAAATTTTATTTTGTAAATAGAAAGTTAACTGATAAGATAATAAGACCTGATAATAACAACGACATAATCGGATCTTCTTTTTGATTAACCACTTCAGTTTTTGATTCTGTATTATTAGATGTTACTTTACTAGATCCACATCCTAATATTAATATAGAACTTAACGACAATACAATCATAATCCTTTTCATAATTAAGTTTTGTTTTTTACAATGATATTAACATATCCATTAATTCTTGTTGAGGAAACATATCAAATTTGGTTTTTCTAGTATTTGTATGAGTCCAAACGCCTTTTACTTTACCATAATAAGCGTCTTTATTAAATTCAAATGCATCAGCACCATATTCTCTTACCAATTCAGGTAATCCTTTACGAATATCAATTCCATCTCGTTCTCCAATAAATACTATCCAATCTCTTAATACTTCTATTTGAGCATCTGTATATCGATGCCAAGTTTTATATCCTCGAAATTCTTTATCTAATGTTACTATTTGCGATTCATCTGCTAAAGATCCTTGATATGCATAATATCTTGTTGGATCTTTATCTATCCAAACTCTTTTACCGTTAGGTAATTTTTTACGATATCCACCTTTAGTAAGCTGACCGAAGTTATTAACTTCAATTGCGGTAGAATGTTTGTGCATATAACTCGAACCATTAGGTCCTAAATGCCATCCATAATTACCTTCAGGAAACGCTTGTACTAAAGTTCCATCGAAGTCATCATTACCATTTGTTATCTTTTGTCCACCTAATACAAATTCAGTAGCAACTCTACCTCGAGTATCTCTACTCCAATGATCTATAGTTTTGTATGGACTGTTCCAACCTGCTGTATGGTGTAAGAAAATATATTCAGATCCTCCTTGACCATGAACATATTCGTCTTTAGGTAAATAATGTTTATGTATTAATAATCCATTAGAACTACATAAAGATCTTTCAGATTCATCTGTTGATGCTAATCCCATAGCATCCCAAGTTTTAGGTCCAACAATACCATCAGGTTTTAATCCTCTAGATGATTGCCATTTCAATACAGCTACCGTTGTTTTCTTACCAAATATACCATCGGCATGTAATCCTAAGAATTCTTGAAGATTCTCAACATCCGTACCTCTAGATCCATGTTTAAGTATGTCCATAATTATTATTTATTGTTATCAATCCGGATCTGGATCTTTTTCAGATTTTTGTCTTTCGGATTTTTCCATATTATCCTCAGCTCGTTGAGTAAATATAGAATTTAAAATTTCTTTGAAATCGTTTGCTATTGGAGTTGTAACGAATATAGTTAATGTAACAACCAAATCTCCTAGATGTGTAGATATTTCAGATATAATAGAACCATGTTTTTGTTTAATATAATCTAAAAAAGATTTCTTCTCGTTAGCATCCATATTCTTATCAAAATTAACAACATATAATTTATTCTTAACTCCATTGATTCTTAATTCATCAGGCCTAACTTCACCCATAGGTATCTTCTGTACCGTTTCATTAATAAATTCTGTATATGTTTTTACGTTTTTCATGTTTTATATTATTTTACAGATATATCTTCAGGTTTAATATTGTCATATGTAAGAACTGACGGTACATCTCTTGGCATTAATGGATCGTCATACCAAGTGTATGCTTTAGGTTTAATCTTTAAAACAACCGGATCATCAAATTTAAAAAAATTTGTAACCTGTTTGATTCCACCAGATTGGTATACACCAAATACTGCTTTATATGTTGAAGTCTTATTTCCTGTAAAAGAATCAGAATGATCTTGTATAGGCCTAGCTTCTAATCCATTTTTTAATATAGATTCTACATTTTTACGAGAAGTAATATGGTAAACGTTTCTTACGTTAATTTCTTTACGAGGAAATAATACGCTTAATTTCTTTACGTTAGATGTGTATACGTCAAGATTGACTAATATTGCAATACCATCTTTTTTAGCGTATTTGACTAATGCATCTTTTAAATCATGTAGTTCTTTAGGTCCATCATAATCATCAGGATCTACTATATCTTTAAGATTTATATAGATTCCATCACCACCAGAATAATTATTACTAAAACCATATTTGGCTATGATTTTCTCCATAGCCTTGACGTTCTTTTTAATTAAGCTTTGCGTATTTACAGCCTCATTTAAAGTATCTACAAATTCGTTAAAAGTTTGTAAATTTTTCATATTAAAATTTTGATTTATCAGAAAACATATATGCAGTAAATCCTTGCTCTTCGTATTTAGCAATTCCTGTTTGTTTATTTACATATACAAATGGACCACTCATACTAGATCCATTTGGTAAATCAATACTTTTTGAAGATCCTTTAGAAAAAGCACCTTCTACTGCCGAGTATTCTGGGGTTTTGTAATGCATTTCAGAATCGATTTGTTTCAAATCATCGATATTAATTTTCAAATCTTTAGCAATTGCTTTTATATTCGTTAATGTATCTGAATCCGGTTCGTTATCCATAACGAACTCCCCGACCTTTTTTGCGATCCCTTCGTTAATAGATTTATTAGACTCATTAACGAATTCATTAAATGTTTGTATATTTTTCACGAGTGTTTCTTTATTTTAATTATATATTCAAATTAATAATCCATATATCCATTATACTGATCATCTTCATAATCTTCTTCAGGTTCTACGTACCAGCTTTGATTTGGATCACTGTCTGCTTCAATTTCGAAATCATGACGTTTCCAATTGAAATTTTTATTAGCGGCTAACGCTGGGAATAAAACTTTTTTTCCTTTTCTAGATTTGATACCTTCATCGAAAGCAAGTGCAATACCAATTTGTCGTAGATCTGGCTTACCTATAACTCTAGCCTTCTTCATTATCTTCTTATCTTTAAGATCCTCCTCAGTATATCCGTTCATTTTAGCAAGTAATCTATAATAATCCATTCCACCAAATTCGCCGTATCCTTCATAATTCTTTTCTTCATAGCGGTTACCTTCGTTATCAAACATATATACATGAATATTGTTTAATCTTTCAGATCCTATTTGATCATCGGTATCATGAGTCATCCAACTAAATTGACCTTCATTTAAAGGAGTATTTTCCTTTTTAACAAATGCGGTGAAGGATTCTGATAACTTAAATGCGTTAATTTTTTTCATGGTTTATTTTTATTTTTATTTATTTTAATATATTTTAATAAAAGGTCCAAAATCCTCGCCTTTCTTTTGTGCTGCAAAGAATAATTTAGTTACGATTTCTTCATGGTTTCTTTCTTTTAATAAATTATTAATATAATTCAAAGCCGTACATTTTTCTGCATACCTTAATGGTATATTGTTTGAATAAAATTCCATTCCAGTAGAAAATGATTTCCAATCGGCATTATTATCATCTACTATTTTGTTTTTATTTACAAAATTAAACATAGACTTTAATATCCTCTGATCTTTATTAAATGATTTCCAATCGTTTTGATTAGATTTTACATTAGGGATTAATGAATTTAATATGTTCTTAGGAACTTTGCCTAATTGAGCGGCTGCACCTTTCATAGTTCCTTCAAAAACAAATTGTAATCGCCTAGCATCTGAAGATCTACAAGCGAATTTAGCACCATTATTTAAGTATATAGAAGCTCCGTTATTCTTAAACGATTTTTTATCATTATCAAATAACATATCCATATATATTTTGTCTACTTTAATGATATTCTTTTGTTGTGCTTCTAAATTAAGTTCTTGTACTGATGCAGTCTTTTTAGTTTTCTTAAGTGATATCGGAATTATTGTTTTAGTCCGTAACCCTTCTCGTAAAACATTATTTAATTCGGCAACAGACGTAGTGTTTAATAATTCCTTTATTCTTTTAGATGGATTATCTATGATCCAAACATCTGCAGGATTCCAAGAATCTTTTTTAGAAAAACCAGCTAATTTTTTAGCATGTTTATATAGATCGTCTGTAAAAGTATCATCTCGAAAGAACGAATATCCTTTTGTATTATGTCCTTTTAAATATGTAATTAAAGCATTTACTTGAGATTGAAATGCCGTTAGCCATCCTTTATCTCCTTCTATACCAGGATATATCTTTACTAACTCGTCCATGTAATTTGAAATTAACGGATCATTGTTTTTAAGCGCTCGTTCAAATAATAATATAGAACATGATTCATGTTGTTCAGTAGTAGGTCCTGCATTTGTTTGATCTGCTAAAGTTAATGCATAATCTTTACTATCTACTTTAAAGGCAACTGAATCATAAGAACTTGAAATATCTTTGTTAGTGAAAGGATTTTTATTTCTAGCAGGAACTATTACCATATCTTCATAAGGTACTCCCATTCCGGTTAAAACCGATTGCATTCGTTTTTCTAGATCTTCGATTGTTGTGCCTCTCGAAAATAATCGGTTACCTGAGCTATGCTTTTCATATTCGGATGAAAATTGTTTTAATATTTCATCTCTAAGGCCTTTGTTAGATAATCTAGCTTCGTTTAGTGATTCTCCATCCCAATTTTCAAAAAGCTTAAAGTGTTTCATAAATAATATTTCTTTTATTATATATCTTCCTTGGAATCTTTTTCTATCGTTTCTTTAGAATCAGTAGTATCCTTTTCATTAGATTCAATAGGTTTATCCTCGATATCTTTATTAGAAGTCTCTGAAAGTATTTCTACAAATTCCTTTAGATGAATTTTAATAGATCTACCGTTCTGTGAATTTTTGATATACATAAATATCTCATCTCCATTTTCTGATACCTTAGCGTACACTTGAGATGTGTCTGGATCTATTATTTTGGTGGTATCGATATGAGCAGTGGCAGTTATATTTTTGAATTGTTTTAACTCCATTATCTACGTTTTTTACGTTTCTTCTTAGGCTTTTGGTGATTAGATTTTCTGACAGTTGGTATAGGTGTTTTCATTTTACCGAACCATTCTTCATTCTTTAATAATCTTTCGGTATGTTCAGTTGGTACTAATCCAGCAGTTAACGCTCTTTTAACTTGTGAATAAGCTTTTTTAGCTTCTGTAGGTTTTTGCATATAATAAGAACTTACTGAGTGTAAGTCTGCAAAACCCCAATCATAAGGCATTTTATCTATAAACAATGAAGATTTTGGAAATGGGTTTTTATTACTAAAAGTTTCGTGTGCATATTTACTGATTGCATACGCCATTGGCCAATTCTTAGTAGCTTGATGGTGTCTAATAATAGGAATTAAATGATCTCCTCGATTAGGATCGAATTTTGAGCATTGAGCATATGATTCTAATATTTCTGATGGTGATTTTTTCTGATTAACTTGCATAGTAGCAATCATTAATTGAGAATAATAAAGCTCTTCCCAATAACCACCACCTTGTTTTACTCGTTCAGTATACCATTTTTCGGATTGTTCCCATTCAAAAGCATCTCGATAAGATTGTGCTAAATAGAATAACCATCTAACATCTTTATCGGTTTTAATATATTCCTTTAATAATTCAGCATGTTCAAGATATTTCTTTTTCTGAGATTCTTTAGAACGATCACCCCATGATGCACCATCTGGTGTTACTAAAACTTCTAATCCGGTAATTTGAGTAGATGTAACTGGATGAGGTGCCTTATCTTTAATAGGAAATTGTACTTCATGTACTGCGCCTTTCCATTCGAATGGATAATCTAATTTATGAAATTGTGATCTGAAATAATTTTGATTTCCGTATTCAACCATCATAGATCCCATATCATGTTGAGATAATTGATGTTTCATTAAGGTTTTGCTAAATCCTGGTTTAACAATTAATTGCTCATCGGCATCGATCCAAAAACCATATTGTGCTTTTCCTTGAGTCATTTCATATGCATAGTTTCTTGCAGTACAAAAGTTAACCCATTCGTGATCGATTATTTCGCCAGGAATTCCATGAGCATCCATGGTTTCTTTAGCAATTTGTTTAGTTTTATCAGTAGATCCTGTATCGATAATAACGTAATAATCTATAACAGATGCAACGCTATCTAACATTCTTTTAATTACCTTTTCTTCGTTTTTTACGATTATACTAAGACTTAAAAAAGGTAGTTCTTTTTGTTCAGACATTCAATGTTTATTTAAAAGTGTATATATTATATGTGATGATTGTTTAAAGGTTTCAATCCTTTCCATTAAGATCTAACTCAGCGTTTTTATCTAGTTTAGCAATTGCTAAGTTTAACGATTCAGAAGCATCCTTTCTTTTAATTGTAAGATCTTTTGCAATCTCGATATATTTAGCTCTCTCTTCGTCGGTTTTAGATTTTTGTAGCTTACCTAAATTATCTTTAAGTTCTATAATAATTTTAGCCAAATCATCACTCGCTTTAGATATAGATTTCTTAGTTACCTTACCTTCATTAATAGATTCATTAACTCTAACACCATAAGTAGTTCTTAGATTTCCTAAATCACCTTTCTTAACATCCAATTGTTTTCCTATACGTTTCATTGTTTTAAGATCAATAATATCAAATACAGATTCACTTCCAGATGATTTAATAAATTCTAATGCAACGTCACCTAATTTAAAAGCATCTTTCCAATCTACGAAGAACTTTCCTGGTTTTGAAACTTGTTTTATGTATGCAGCATTTTGTGGTTGGTTATTAGGTGCAATACCAAATTTTCTTAAGTGAGTTAATCTAGCTTGATCGCTACCTTCATTTAACGATTCATCAATACCAACTGTTGCAAGTTTAGTTATTAATGATTTACTACCAAGATTACCTTTATACTGATATAAGAAACCAGTAATAGGATATTTGTCACCATCAGTAACTTTATAGCCTACTGCTTTCTTATTAGTCTTAGGTGGATTAGGTATGTTTGCTCGTTCCATATCCTTTCCTTTAAATATAAAAGGTGCTATAAAACTTTTACCTGGTTTATAGTCGGTTTCAATAACTTCCCATTCACCAAAATCAGTTTTAATTTTATCACCAACTTTATATTCATTAGTAATATATTTTTCAGCTTCATTAACTGCCAAGTTTACAGATTCCATCATTCCTTCAATATCCCATTGAATTCTTTGTAATGGATCTTCGCCTCTAAAACTCTTCTTTACCCAATCAATAAGTCCTGGTTCAAATTCAGCATTTTGAGCCATTTCAAAACCATAGCTAGAATCTTGACCAACTCCGTCATTATCAGTTGCCATAGTTTTTAACCATTTATTGTATTCTTTGCTATTCCATCTTACCTTTTTAATCTTTTTCTTATGCGGTCCTGCACCTAACGTCGATCTTACTGTATTGTAATGTTCTGGGCCTGCAAATACACCTTCAGCAAAGTCATTATCTTTTTTATTACCGTCCCAATATCCGATGGTTTTTCTAAACTTTTTTAAAGAATAATTACCACTCTCGATTTGGTTTCTTTTGCCTATTTCACCATGGCTTTTACCTAATTCTATTTTTAGTTTTTCTGCTTTTTTAGGATCCATTTCAAAATGCAATTTTTCAATATTAAAAGATTCTAAAACAAATTCGTCTAAAACTGCTTCGTCTAAAGATTCACTAAATAATCTTTCACCTGTTTTAGATTCAATATGAACGGTAGCACCTTTATGTTTATGATAACTTTGAATTACATTAAATGCAGCAGGTACTTCGGCAGGAGTTTTAACTAATTCTTGTGCAATTACTTTACCATCTTTAATAACAACTATACTAACTGGATAACTCCCTTTCTTAGCAGCTTTATGAACAACTCCTCGTTTTGCTTCATTAACACCACCCTTACCTTTATAGTAATTTAAAACAGCATTCAAATAATCCTCAGCTTTTGTAATTTTAGCTTGTACCCAAGGTTCCATATCATCCATTCCTTCGATAATAGGAATTAACATATCTACAAAATCTTTAGTTCGAGTTAATTGAGATTTTGCCATTACACTATCCGAATCTTTCTCAGTGATCGAATTCGATTCTTTAGGTAAATCCATACCAAAAGTTTCGTTTGTAAATGTGTCGAATTTTTTTATCATTATATGATTTTAATTTTAATTATATATTTAGTCTGCAAAACTGGATATACCGCTTTGTGATGGCATACCCGGCATTCTTTCTTCAAGTTTCTTTAGATTACCTTTGATTTCTTCTTTAATTGTTTCTTTAGTATGCTTTCCTTTTTTCATGTTATTTAAATTAACTTTAATATCAGGATATCTACCAAAAGAATCAAATCTAATATGACCATCTTCTGTAACATGAATTTTAGTTTTAGTTCCTTTATATTTAGGAAACATAGCTTCTTTGATTCGGTTTCCATCATATTCGTTATCAATGGCTGTAGTAAATATTTCTTTAAGAATTGTAGCAATTTCTTTCATTCTCTTAAAATGCTTTTCATCCTTTTCTAATTGTATTTCAGGAAAGCTTTCTGGAAATTCATCATAAACTGGAGCATTAACAGTCCCTATTGTTTCTGTTACACTTGCATCAATATGTAATTTTTTAGAAGATGGGTTATACATAGCAACTGAATACGTTCCACCATTTGGTGAAATAACTTTAGAAACTCTTCTAAATTCAACCGTACCATTCCAAGTAACCATCTCTTTATCCCATTTACAATTGATGTCTTTTAATAATTTTCTAGCATCCTCAAGCGTATCTGCGGTTTCATACGAATTGTATGTTTGCATCGAACCACCACGAACATCTTCATTAATAAATTCTAAAAACTTTTTTAATGCCATTATTTTTTAATATTTTTCATTGCTTCTCTAAATCGATTAGCTACTGTATTGCTACTATCACTCATTCCTGCACCCATCGCTTGAGACATAAGTTTTCTATCTTCAGGTGTCATTGAAGCATCCATATCTTTTAATGATTGCTTTTTATCTTTAAAATCTTGTATTAAACCATCATGATTAGTTGGTGTCTGATTAAGAGACTTTCCGTTAATAAAATCTGATGCACCTTGACTAATATTATTAGTATTTTTCTTAGGTAACCAATTACCAAAAAATGGATGATCTTGCATAACTAAGATTTTTTATTAGGTCCTATTACTTTATTAGCACCTTGCTTAGATTTGTATGGAAATAACTTATTAAGTTTTTCTCGCCTTCCACCACATCCACAATCCTTTTTCATAGCCTTAGATGCTGCATTAACAGCCGCCTTTATTCCAGTGACTGTTGTTATCTTTTCTATCGTATCTCCTAATCCTTTAGACTCTGCCATAACTTTATTGTATTGGTCTTGATAAACTTGCTGGGTTTGTAGATAATTGTGCTGATCCTGGTTGAGTCACTTTAAAATCTTGACCACCACTACTAGGATATGCTTCAGGTTCAATATCACCTAATCTATCTGACATCATTGAAACATCTTCTCCCACTGCTGGATTTGCAGGACTCCCTTCTTCAGATCCAACTGCATTAGGAAAATATCCTAAATTACTTTGTTTATCATTAAAAGATTTTACATATTTAGCACCATCTGCAGGTCCTGAATACATTTCGTTAACGAATTCATTAAATGTTTTAATAGTTTTCATTTCTTTATTTAATTAATTTTTAAAACGATTTCATCCATTTAGCTAGAACTTTTCTCGCTTCGCTTTTACTTAATCCGAATTCATCTTGTAAGTAAGGAGTAGCACCAAACATATTAGTAGCACCAGAATCTCTTAATGCTAGTAAGAAATCAAAATATGGTTTATCTTCGTCATTAGCTTCATTTACATCTTCTAAATCTAAATCATAATTAGCTAAAACTTTCTCTAATTCACCAGAAGGAACCTTATTACCAAACGATACTGCTAAGTGTTCTATATCGTCCTTTGCATCTAAAACAAAATCTCCGGCTAGTTTTGAAATTTTAATAATTTCTCTTGTATTGTAAAACTTTTTAGCTTCATTAATATTAGATTCAAATAACGATGTTAAAAATTTTACCTCATCTTTAGTAAAATATTTACCTATTGTGCTTGCATTATTAATTTTTACTTTAAGATCTCGAACTTCTTTTTTGCTCAAACCTTTAGCTTCATTAACAAACGTATTGAATGATTCTATATTTTCCATTAATTCATTTGATTTTTTTTAACGCATTTTAAGTCACACATACAAATATTAGCAACTTCACCAATAGCATAATTTTCGCTTTCGTTTGATATAATATATTGAACCTTAGCTTGTGGTCCACTTCCCATTATACTAAAAGCCTTTCCAAATGATTGAAAGTGAGGACATTCAGGATTAATATCTTCTACGATATCTCCTAATTGTATAGAACCTTCATAAGTAGCATGTGTATTTCTAGAAGGATCTGCATAATCAGGATCTGATTTTACACCATTTGCTCCTTCTTGAGGAATATTCTTTTCAGTTACTCCAGTGGCATTATTAAATAAACCAGCTCCAACACCTTGACCGGGTACTGCAGTTGTAGATGTTTCATAATAATTTTCGTTGATAAAGTCTTCTCTACCTTTAATTACGTTTTTCATCGTATTGTTTTTATTTTTTATTATATATCTTATTTTTCTCCTAGACCAGTGGTATTCATATTACCAACTTCTAAAGTTTCATCGTCTTCGTCTTCATTACTACCTTTTCGTTTTTTAATACTCTTCGCAACGAAAGGTTTTGGTCTTGGTACATGATCTTGTTGACTGCCAGCTAATGCAACCATATTATCTTCATCTAATGATTCTACAAAAGATTCGAATGTTTTAAAAGCACTCATTTTATTGTATATCTTTAGATTCTTAATAATAGGCATCATAGATGGAGAAATTCTTTTAAATGCTTCTTTAATCGTAACAAATCCTGCCCAATCAATTTCTTCCATTTGTAATTGAGATTTTGGAACAATCTCATCTGATAAACCTATTTGATCTAATGAATCGATATGTACTATATAATAATGTACATCTTTGTAATGTTTTCCTTTTCTAATATAAGGACATGTAAGGTATGAAGATGGTATTAATTTTTTAGGAACTTTAATACCGACTTCTTCAAAAGTTTCTCTTAAGGCAGCTTGTAATATAGATTCACCTCGATCAAGATGACCTTTTGGTATAGAATAAGAACTATACCATTTCTTTCCTGACATATGCCCTAAAAGAATTTTGTTATTATATACAATGGCTAAACCAGCAGATTGCTCTACTGATTTAGCTTCTGTAATTGTTTGTACGGAATCGGCTAATGCATCTACAATTTTTAAATCAGTAGTTGGTATTCTAAAATCATCTCCAGGTTTACCAACTGTAGATCCTGTTAAATCATCATAAAATTGAACATTTGCAGTACCATCAGGATGAAACATATTTAAGGTTCCAACTCCTAATGATTGTTTACTTTTCCAAATAACTTGATCGCCAACTTTAAGCTTTAATGAGTTTTTTGAAAGCTTTTTAACATTAATGTCTGCTAAATCAGGACCATCATTTTCTTGTATTTTAGATTCATTATCAAAAGTTTTATATGAATGTACCTTATCGGTCTTTTTCATTTTTTTCTTTTGTGGATATTCTTGAACCCATTCCTCCCATGGACTTAATTGAGATAACCCTTTCTTTTTCCAAAATTCTTGAAAGTCTTTCCAAGTACCTTTAAAATGTCTTATTTTATCGTATTCTGGATTTTCTTTATCTAGTTGATTATCATTCATCCATGATTTTTATTTTTCTTCAACCGATTTATCGGTTTCTTCGGTTTCCACTTCAGCTTTTGGTGCTTGTGCGCTAACCTCTTCGATAAAATTTAATGCCGAATTAATTTTAGCAGCGTCGGAAAACGAATAAACACCTCCCTTCGATTGAGCAATGTTTACAGCTTGTACTAGTACTGAGATCGCCTCACCTAGATTTTGTACGTTTGATTTGTCTTGTGCCATTTTGTTTAAGTTTAAATATTATATGTATTGAAATTAAAAAGTTTCATATTATCCTACATAATCAGGAGCAACTGTTGCACCGGTTGGTTGATCTAAATCTTCCTCAGCGCTACTATCACATTGAGTTGCTGTTACAACATGTGCAACCATATCAACATCACTATAATTATGTAATTTGTATTCTTCATATTCCCAATAAGAATTTGTCATAAACAAATCTTGTATAGGATATGTATGAGTAAGATATTCACCTAACCCAGTGTCTGTAAAATTAACACCGTTAGGAATTAATTGTTGTATATTAAATTCAGGTAATTGAATACCTGCAAGTCTTTGAGATTCTTTTGCAGTGTTCGGCCAATCTACTTTAACATATAAGAAATTAGCATTTAATGGACCGGCAACTTCAATAGATCCACCAGCTGGTATTGTATGTTTACAATAACAATAATCGCATATTTCATCAAACCAAGAACATAATGATAAGTCTTTAGCTTTAAATATTGTTTCAGAATTTTGTACAACTACTAGATCACATCCAATGAATTCTAATAGGTATCGAGAGTCACTGTTAGTACATGATACTTTTGCCATTTAAGTTAATTATTTTTAATATATATCGATGTTAAATCGCAGTGTTTTTTGGATTAATGACTTGAGGTTTTTTTGTAGTAACGTAAGTAGTATCACCATCTATTTTAACCTCAACTTCATCAGAACCTGAAGATAGTATTTCATCATTTTTCTCATCTTCATTCTTCTTATACACATTCATTTCATCTTCAGTAAGTATATCTTCAAGATCTAAATCTTCGACCATATCATTCATAACCATATCTAACGCATGATCTTCATCGAATTGATCTTCATCAAAATCATCTTCCGAATTATCAATAGATAAATCTTCAACTTCGTTTACTGGTGTTAATGGTTCTTCGGATATTTCTGTAAGTAATTGTGGTTCGTCTTCTATATTTTCTGGCTTAATATAATCTGTTAATGATTTAATAAAACCTAATGCAACGATTGGTAATACAGCACCACTAACAATAGATAAAAGTCTTTTTTGGAATATAGGCTCTTCTTCCTGCAATCCAAATAGTTCAACCCAACCCATATAGTCTTCTAAATTTACAAAAGCGTGGAATGAATTAGCCATCATCTGAAATGCAGTTAATAAAATAAATAAGCCCCATACCATTGTTTTATTAGTTTTATCTAATATTAATATAGCAGCTAAAGAAGCAGCCGCACCCATTTCAAATCCTATTGCTAAAGACCAAGACATAACTCCACTGTGTGCAAGATCAAAAAATGCAACTGAATTAATCATAGATATCGTGGCCACAAGAAAGTACAAACTGACAAATATTCCTATAATGGATAAATGTACAATTTTTTGTTGTAATGTTTTCATATTATTATGTTATTTTTCAAGAGATTCCTCTTTTAGTATATATTCGTAATAATAATCAATAGTTTCTACAAGATATTCGTTAAAGTCTTTAGGATTCGGTGACCATCCTAATTCAGTTTGTAACTTAGTTGAATTTATAGCATATCTAAAATCATGTCCTGCTCGATCTTTTACGAAAGTTATTTGCTTTTCATAATATGGACTAAAGCAACCTCTTTGATAACCAAAACTACCAATCATATTAACTAAGTCTAAATTAGACATTTCAACATTACCACCAACGTTATATGTATGACCGCTTCTACCTTTATGAAATACCATATCAATAGCTTTAACATGATCCTTAACAAATAGCCAATCTCTTACATTTAGACCATTTCCATAAACAGGAACATCTTCACCATTTGCAAACTTTCGTATTACAGTAGGTATTAGCTTTTCTGCATGTTGGTGTGGTCCATAATTATTAGAACAATTAGTCATTGTTGTATCAATACCATAGGTTCTTTGATATGCCTTAACAAAATGATCAGAAGCCGCTTTTGACGCTGAATAAGGAGACGATGGATCGTATGAAGTTGTTTCTAAGAATGCAGGATCATCCATTTGTAAATCACCGTAAACCTCATCAGTAGATACATGATGAAATCTTCCTGTACAAAATTTATTAAAAGCATCTAATAAATTAACGGTTCCTATTACATTCGTTTCTACAAATATCATAGGATTCTCTATTGAGTTATCTACATGTGATTCTGCCGCTAAATGGATAACGTCTGTGATACCCAAATCCTGAAATAATGTAAATATATTATCTCTTTTTACAATGTCCTCTTCAATAAATTCGTAATTCGAATATTCTCTAAGATGTTTTGTATAATCAGTATTAGCAGCATAAGTCAACGAATCTAAACCATAAATCATATAGTTAGGATATTTCTTAACCATGTGATCAACCATGTGAGAACCAATAAAACCGGATTCACCGGTTATTAATATAGTTTTTTTATATGTGTTAGTAGGATCTAATTTCATTTCCAGAAAAGTTGTATTACAATAATTAATAAAGATAACATTAAACAGACTGAAGTTTTAAGCGTAATTCCTTCACCACGAAAAAACCAAGTCATTAAAGCAAAACAAAAAATACCTATTGAAAATCCTATAAATCTAGATGGCCATAAAGTTCCATCAAAATAATTAACAGTAAGTTTAGTTGCTTTAATAAAAATATAGGAGATAGGAACTCCCATAAAAATAGACACTAGAAGTGGGTTTCTCTCGACCCACTTCCAGATAAATTGTCCATTTGTTTGAATCCAAATTGCAGTTTGGCCTATTGCAAATAATGTTACTCCGAGCAATAAGCTTTTTGCATCATTCATTAATCTTCTTTTTCCTCTAAAGCGTTAATTGAAATTCTTTCTTTATCAGATATTTCCTCGATTCTTAGAGTTTTCCAAGCAGGAACAGTTTTGATAAGGTAAATCATTTCATCTTTAGTAATTATCGGTAAAGTTAAAACAGTATTATTAAGAGAGTCAATTTCTGTTTGTACAATCCTAAGTTCTTTTTTTACTTTTGATAATTCGCTGTTAGTTCCGCATCCTCTAAAATAAAGAAATGTTAAAAATATAACAATTACTTTAAGTCCATGAGATGAGAAGAATTGATTAATCTTTTTCATAACAATTTTTATTTTTGCATTTGTGCCATTGGATTTTGTGCTTGCATTGCAGCAGCGGCTTTAGTATATTCTTCAACACTAATACCATGTTTAGCGGCTTCAGCTTCTAATGCCATATCACGTAATTCTTGACGATCTTGATTCATTTGTGCCATTGGGTTAGATAAATCCTCGCAAAGAATTCTATGCTTAGTTGCGGTATCTTTTCCGGTTCCTGTAAATTCTTTTACAAAATGAAATAATGCTTCAAGAATTTCTACTGGTATAGAAAAACTTAATTTGTTTGTTTCTTTTCCTGATTCTACAAGTTTATCCATTGCTTTATCTAGAACTTTTTTAACTTGCGCATAAGTTTCTGAAATTGCATAACACTCATAACCTTTCCATGCTACGTTAGGATAAAATTCATCCATTAAGTAAATCATAGTATTAGTTGTTGTTTTAAGCCTATACTTCTTTTTAGAAAGTTTAAGCTGTAAATCATGCATTTGTTGCTCGATTTCTAATGCTTGTGCATTATCTTCATCGAATGATTTTGGTCCTTCTGGACTAACTACTTTTAATTCTGCCATTTTGATATTTATTAATTGTTTATTATTTATATGAAACCTATCGGCAAAGTTTCAATTTTATTATATATTTATTCATTTATTACGGAAAATATCCATTTTTCTAACTCTTTTACTGGTTTCCATTGAAGTTTTTGTTCAGTATCTGTTTCAATATGCATACTATTTAATCGTTCACCACGTCTTTCAGGTATAAGTTTCCATTCACCAAACATATCGGCAACTTCAATAATAGTTCTTTCTACACCCGATCGTAAATGCCATTCATGATTTAAATTAATAGTTGCTGATTTTACGACACCATTAACGATATCATATACATGAGTAAAATCTCTAGATTGAGTTCCTGGAGAAACTACTGTACAAGGTTCGTTATTATTAAATTGTCTTTCAAATATTCCAATAACAGTAGCATAATCGCCTTTCATAATTTGACCAGGTCCATATACATTAAAGAAATAACAAATTTCATATTGCAAATTATACCAAGTATGATAATTTTTAATAAGTTCAACCATTTTAGATTTCATCCATGCATAAGGTGAAAGATTTTCATCTTTACCATCATTGCCAAATTTAGATGATGAGGCTGAGTAAATTAGTTTAGCATCCCAATGTCTGCATAAATCTAATATTTTAGGAGTACCACTTAAAATAGATTGTTGAACAAATTGTATATCTTCAAATGATTGTACAATACGTGAATATTCACCAAAGTGAAATACTGTATCGAATGGTACTTCTAAATCTTCGAATATTAAATCAGCTTCCCATGTATTACCATGAATATATTTAACACCATCAATATGATTAGATTCTTTACCTGTAAAATAATTATCGAGTGAAGTTATTTGAATGTTTGGATCGGATTCTTTTAATCGTTTAATAAGATTAGATCCTACGAAACCAGCTCCACCTGTTACTAATACGTGCTTCATTTATATTTGTTTAAATATTATATGAATGAATTTCTAGGTAGTTTCATTAACTAATTTATCTAAAGCTAATTTGTATTTACCTTCCTGACCCATCATATATTTTTGTTGAGTTTCTTCATCGATTGCAGTTCGACCAGTTTTTCCTAAGTTATCTGCATGGTGATTAACTACTGAATGTGGTATTAAAGCATGCATAACTTTATTATGATTTAATTGATCTGCATATATATTATCAGAAAACCAAAATTCTACACCTTCATTCAATTCACCTATACTTTCGTAAATAGATCTTTGTTGAAATATGCACCACCCTGCTAATTCTCCACGAACTCTAGTACCTTGATAAACCATTCCAATATGATCTTTATTATCTCCTTGGGTTTGAGGACACCATGGACTTGCAGATTTAATCTGTGGATTATTTTCCATTAATCGTATTATACCAGATGCCCATCCTTTTTCGTATGTTAAATCATTATTAGATAAACACACATATTTAGATTTACCTTCACGAACTCCAATGTTCATATATTTATGATACCCAAATTTAGATTTTGGATGTATCGTTTTTGTATTAGGAAAATCATAGGTAATTTTTGAATTAGACTCAATTACATAAAAATTAAAATTTACATTATCTTCTGAATCAATACAAGTACGTATACCATCTTCAGTCACTTTCCTAAGTTCTTTATTCTTAGCCCAGCTAAGTATAATTATATCTACACTTGGTTTCATATATCGTATGTAATTTTATTCTGAATAAATGTATTAGCTCTTTCGTTATATTCTTTAGTAAGATCCATCCATTCTTTTGAAGTTTTTTCAGGAGGTGATTTTTTTGATCTTTTTTCTAAAGATTTTACGATGTCACTAGGATTTCTATATGACATTATGTATTGAGGGTCTGGTAAAAACTCATCCCAAAGGTCAATTAATAAACACATCCTAGGATCTTTAATTGCAACCGTTTTTCCATTTGCTTCTTTTTGTAAAGCAATAATAGTTCCACGTAAATAATCATCAACAGTTCCGTTGTTTAATGGTTTACCTTTAAGTTCTAATACTTTCTTTTTAGATGGTGGTTTATGCCAAGATCCTCCAGCCATTTGTAAAAGTTGATCGTTTAATAAAACAACTCTACGATCTTCAAAGAAGCCTTTTGTGTTGTCAAAACTTGGTGGTATAAAAAATTTATCTGATCCTAAATAACATTCACCATGTAAGCTTCTTGCGATTAATGAGGTTGCACTTCTATGCATACCTAGAATTACTATTGTTTTCATTTATTTATTTTTTCGTGATATCCTTTAACTAATGTAATAAATCGTTCAAAGTATTCTTTAATATCTCTACGATTCATTTGAAACACTTGTGGCTTGTCGTTTACATCGTTAGCGATCCATATTTCTGCACCATGTGGAAGTTCTCCATATCGATCATAATATGCTACGGAATAGGCAGCTCCTTGCATTTTGTAGTTCTCTATCCATTCTTCTTTTTTAGGTTTCCTAGAACTTTTGTAATCGATGATTAAAAGGTTATTATCAATTCTAGCGATTTTATCAACTCTACCTGCATAACCTCCACCTCTCTCAGACCAAAGTGCTTCTTCCTGCATTACTAATTCGTCCACTCTATCGAACAATCCATAGTTCAACATTTTAACAAATAAATTTTTACCTTTTTCTTTATTCTGTGGATCAATCTTGGCTAATTCTGGTTTAGCTAGTACATCTTCGAAAGTCTTTTGGAGTATATTACCACTATTATTTTCATTCACTAAGAGGTACTGATAACGTTCATTTAGTTCATGCATAAAAGTACCACGATCAGCACTATTTCTAGAAATTTCATTAGCTTGTTTTTCACCAACTCGTTTTTTCCATTTTTCTAATCCTGACTTATCAGTCATTTCACCGATGATAGTAGTTACTGAAGGAAATTTTGTGTTTTCGTCTATAACGTAATAACGTCCTTTACCGTTAGGTCCTGTAGTTGTTTGCATTAAAATGGAAGTATTGTCGAGATCCATTCTATTACGCTAGATCCTGATAGTGAAGTTATGATGTTATTTATGATTGCTAATAATGCATATAAAGAAGTTAATTGCATAAGCCATAATAATAGATTTACCCAGCTTAAACCATCTTTATTAGTTTCTAGCACTAATAGATATGCAAAAGAATCTGGTACATCAGTTATGACTGCGAATTCAGGATATAGTATTTCACTAACACCTAATCTTAAAGCAACCTCTTCAAATTTACGTAGTTCATCTATTAAATAAGTTTGTCTTGCATTTTCATATTCCTTAGGATATAATTCTTCTGGAATGTTTATCACAGTGTATAATCGATAAATCTTATCAAACCTAATTTCAGGTTTATATGATTTAAAAATTTTAAGTGCGCTTTCTTCTTTACATAGTCGTTTCATGATCTTCCAATCTTGATAATGACTAATCAATTCAAGTGGCCACGATAGTATATTAAACCATCGCAAAACGCTTAAAAAGATATTACTTGTTTTTGACATATTAGTTGTTTTTAATGTATTATATATTTCGGTACTCTTTCAATCCTGTTTGAAGAATTCTTTTACCTCGTGCAATACGATTTTTTATTGTATGTAAAGGTAAGTTGTGTTTAGTAGAAATATCATTGTATTTCATATTGTTTACTAGACGATCTTTAACGATTGAAGAGTATAATGGATCGAGTTTATCGATTGCTTCGTAAATAGCATTTTCGACTTGTAAAGCTTGTTCTTCCTTTTCTTTTTTAGTTTCGAAATCGTCTTCGTAAAGTTCGTCGTTATCCATGCTATTATACATAATCTTTTCGGAACCTCGTTCGCTATCGTAATAAGAATCGAATACTGAGAATGTTGTAGTTGCTTCACGTTTTTTACGGCGAAGAAACATAATTGCTTCGTGGTATGCGATACGATAAATCCAGGTTGAGATGTGATATTCGGGTTTGTATTGATGAATCTTATTGTATACGATAGACATTGTCATTGAGAATAAATCTTCGGCAGCGTCTGAATCTTTTACGATTTGATTGATGTAGTTTCGCAATCCTGGTTTGATACGATTGTAAAGGTCGTTGAATGTTTTTTCTGATTTTGTTTCGGCGAATGTGTGGCCGAGTGTTTTTAATGATGCCATAATTTGATGTTTGTTGTAATGTTTATGTTATTAATAATATATAAATATAATACTTTTTATTGGTAAAAAAAAATTTTTGGACACTTTTTTTTCACTTTTTTTAAAAAAGTTATTAACATCAAATTGTTAAAAAGCTTTAGGTATCTGTTTTTTAATCATCGTTTACTTCTTTAGTCATTTTTATTACTTCATTAAGAGAATTTAGTGATATTGGAGTTAAAGACCAAAGTTCACAATTAGTATTAAATCTATTCTCTTTATTTAAGTTTGCTTTATATCTGGTATCACCACCATGTAAATGCGTAGATCCTGTTTTTTTAGCAGGCCATGTAAACATTCTCCATGGACATATTACTAAGTTTCGATTTTCTATGCAATAAACGCTATTATCTATTATCTTTAGATTTTCAAAATTATCTGCAATTGCTAATAATGCAGCATCAGAATATGATGGTAGGAAATTAATGTTACCGTTTAGATTTAACAACATTTGCTCAGCTGAAATTATATCCCAAGCAAAATTACCTAAATGATAAACAATATCATTTTCTTTTACAACAGAATTCCATCTGTTAATCATTTCTAAATTCATTTCAGAAGATGAACTAAATTTTCGTGATTTAGCTTTTGAAGATCTTCCGAAATAAGTATCTGATGTAAAGTATATCATCGTTTCCAGCGTTTACCTTTTCTATATTCTGCAGGATGTAATCTACATGAATCTGCATTAAATATTCTATCTACAAATTTATCAGTTTTTAACGTACATGCATCATAATCAGGATGGTATTTATCACCTTTCCTGTGCATAATTTTTAAGTAAAATTTAGATGTAATTTTGTAACCGGCAACCATAACCCTTTTACCGATATGTTCTTCACTAAGACGAGAAGACTCTTTAATATTTACATATTCTTTATATGTAAAACCTGAAGGCGATTGCCTATCTACAACTTCGAAATTTTCTTTTGCCATTAACTAGACCTATTACGTAAAACTTATTAAATATTATATGAAGATCAAAAATAAAAGTTTCAAGTAAAAAATTAGAAATTAACTTTATCACCACCGGTTGAAGAAGAACTTCTAACTGTTAATGTAGTACCTTTAAGTGCAGATTTCATAGCACTTGCAATTTGACTAGCGGTAATTGGTTTTCCACCACCAGCTTCAGCCTTCGGTTTAGGTCTTGGACTTGGACTCGGTGAAGGTGCACCACCACCAGCAGCACCACCACCTTCGGCAGGACTTCCAGGAGCTCCAGCACCGCCACCACCACCGGCACTACCAACTAATTCTGCAATTTTCTCAGCAAACGCTTCTAATCCTTCTTGTATTCCAGCTCCGATATCTTCGCCTAATGTATCAAGTCCTTCGTTTTTACCTAATACCGCTAATGAAGTCATTAACGAATCCATCATTTGTAAATTACCAGGATCTGTGTTATTTATTGCAGTAGAATAACGCTCCATACCATCGGCAGTTTTATTCATTCCTTCTGCTATAGTCTCCCATACTTTAGCTTGTTGAGCTAATTTAGTTACGTTACTAGTGAATTTAGTAAAGTACATTGCTTGCATAGGTAACATTGGATTAACAGCCGGATTGAATAGTTTATGTAATTCCTCATGCCAATTTCTAAATGCTATTGTAACTGCCTTAGTAACTTTTGAATCTTTCCATACGGTAAATCCTTTTGTAACCGCAATGAGTGATTTTTTAATAGACATAAATCTAGGTTCCATTGAATCGTATTCTGAGCCAAACATTCTAAATGAAATTAATACTGGAGTTAATGATTGAACTAACGCAGTCATACCTCCTATAAGATTAGGTCCTAATTTAGCAATATCTAATTTACCTTCTTGCCATTTGATTAACGCTTTTGCATAATTACTAATACCTCGAGAAACTTCAGCAGCTTTTTCCATTCCTAATTTAATTAGCTCTCCATCTTTTTCATATTTCTTACCGGCAAATACTAATCCATCCATTAATGTAGATATAATTAATCTCATATTAATTCCAGCCATCATAATTTTACCAGGATTTGCAGTTACAACTCCAGTAGGTACAATCTTACCTTTAGAAACTCCATAGGTAATAAATTGCATATTTGCCATTTTTTGAACACCGTCTGCAATACTAGAAATAACACCACCGGCACCAGTTAATGCTTTAATACCTTTTTTAACATAACCGTTTGAGAAGAACCATCCTCCTTCAGATTCAGCTTTACCAACTTTACTGAAGATGCCCATTACCGTACTAACGATTTTTTTCATGTTAGCGGTTGCTTTATTAAAATCAGATTTAGACATTTGCTTACGCTCAACTTCTTTAAGCTCACCACCATCTTTAGATTCAACAAATTCCCAACGTGAAATAGTAAGATTAGCAAAACTTTGAACCGATTTACCTAAGTCAACCATAATACCACCAGCACCGGTTAACGCCTTAATACCTTTTTGTACATAATTATTAGAGAAGAACCAACCTCCTTCAGATTCAGCTTTACCAACCTTAGAAAATACACCGACCATAGCATCTACAATCTTCACCATATTTGCAGTTGCTGCATCGAACATTCCTTCATCCATTGGAATTCTCTCAACTTCTACTAATTTAGCATCAGCACCTTCACCAACTAATGCATATCTAGAAACTGTTAAATTAGCAAACGCTTGAACCGCCTTAGCTAAGTCAACTAATATATTTCCAGCACCCATCAATGCCTTAACACCTCGTTTTACAAGGCCACCACCAAAAATTGCATCATAGAAAGGATTTCCGCTAGATTCACCTTTATCCAATTTACCTACCATTGCAAAAGGTTCAGCAATTGCGCTAATCACTTTACCCATTCCATAAGCAGCTTTATCAAAGTCACCTTTATTCATTTGCCTTCGATCAACAATCTGTAGTTCACCCTTTTCTTCGTTGAATTCATATATAGGTACTGTTAAATTAGCGAAAGCTTGAATACCTTCAGCTAAACTAACCAAAGTTGTTCCGGCATTTTTTAAAGACATTATACCTAACATTAAATTCCATGGACTAACATATATACCCATTTTCTTTTGTCGATCTGTATCTCCAGGTAAAGAAAATGCTCTAATAACAGCACCAATTGCAAATTCCATATTTGCAGAATCTTTAGGTCCGAAGTTTGCCTTTTTAAAATTTAATAATGCTAACGAAATTGGGAATAACGCAGCTGCCGCTAAAAGCATTGGTGGTACAGTTATTAATAATAACACTGCTCTTGCAGCAGCTTTTGCAGCGAATTTAATTGCAGCGAAAAGGCCTCCTGGCATAGGTCCTCCTAAGAAACCATTAACAACAGCTCCTAAAGCACCGGAAAGATTATCATTATCTTCCTTACCGTTCCATTTTGCTTTTTTAAATATTGATAAAGACATTGTTATTGGAAGTAATGCAGCAGAAGCAACTAACATTGCAGCTGATCCTATAAGTATAAATGGAGACGCTAATCCAAGCAATCCAAATTCAACACCAAGCATTAATAAAGTAGCTCCTAATATTCCAGTATCTTCCATTTTAACTTTTGCGGCAGTCCATATTGCCATGCCGGTTGCTAATACTAAAACTGCACCAGCAGCAACAATTAATG
>ERZ1048068.251-NODE-251-length-49638-cov-7.452695_pt1 | contig 49638 bp, 28 predicted proteins | sample MGYA00383098_ERZ1048068 | MGnify/ENA primary metagenome ERZ1048068 (study PRJEB29581, sample SAMEA5548368) | metagenome | biome: marine; feature: coastal; material: water | depth 1 m | study: Short-term variability in the microbial, nano- and picoplankton dynamics...
GTATCCATGTACCACGTGGGAGGCGGTTGGATCGGACTGGGGCTTGAGAGTGACATTAATACCTCGGGAGGCAAATCTTTGTAAGCGTTCGTAAAGTTCTTCGAACATTTCCGGAACCATAACTTGATTGATTGTAACATATACGCCTTCTTTCATTAGTTGAAGACATTTGTCTCCAAACTCTTGTTCATTTGCAAACTCTGCGTGGTAGCTTGCTGTAATACTTCTACGTTGCAATACACTTGTTGCTTCTAACCATTTGTTCCACCATTTACTTCCTGGACTAAGATTTGTGGTCATGTGTATGCTTTGATACTCAGGTGCTGTATCACTACAGTAATGCTCTATGAGCTCCCTAAAGTATTTATAAGCAGTAGGCTCTCCGCCTGAAAAACTAAAATGAAAGTCTGTAAATCCGTTAGCTCTTGCTTGACGTTTTATTTCGTCTAACGAGTTTTTATATACATCAAGTGTTTGATGATCAGGTGTACTGCTGCGAGCATATGGCCAACAATAGCTACAATTATAATTACAAAACCTTGCAAGAATCCACGACACAGTAAATAGACTAGTGTCTAACAAAGTTTTTTGTCCAAATCTTGTTATATCGTTAAATGGTATGTTTTGAAAATTGTTCATGTAACCAATCAAAGTCGTTAATTAAATTTAGTATATCTGGGCTATTGCGGTTATCATAACCAAAGCTACAACCACTGCGAGCGCCGTGTTGAGCATATTTTCCAAACAGTGAATCTGATCCCAATTCGCACCATTTTTTAAGTCTTTCTTCTGTTTCATTATCTACTTGTCCTCGTATTGTTTTAGATGATAGTTTACAACATTCTCTAAAAGCACTTTTCCAAGTACTAAATGCGTCTGTATTAAATGCTGTTATATTACTTACACTTTTCATAGCATTAAACTTAGAACTAATGCTAGTAGTCATGTCAGTTTTTGTAACATCCATGTTTAGTGTTTCCTTTACAGGAAATAATTTGACGCCACCGTATCCGTATTCTAAGTCATTAATAGGATTGCGACTACGCCACACAAAGACTTGATCTCTTTGCCATTTAGGAACTTGATATTCAAAATCAAAATGTTCTGCAATCTGTGCATCACCATCTACAACCCAAAACATATTGGTGTCACAGATCTTTGCAGCAGCTATATGCGCTTGGTGTATTCCTTTTACACCGTGTATACGTTTTGCTCTAGGAAAACGCTGTCGTAGAGCTGTGTAGTTATCGCCTGCGTTAGGCTCATTATAGCTTATGAATACAATATCATAAGGTGCCGGCGTACTAACAGTTATATCGATTTCTTTTTTGTTAACAAAAAATCTATAATCAAATTCTCGTTGCGCAAGAGGTTTATCTTTATGAATTAAAAACACACCGTCATTATATTTTCCGTTTTTAAATATGTGAATAATATCGCGCTCGTAGTAAGGTATATGATAATCGAAATCCCAGTCTACATCTACATCAACGGGTATAACCCAAACAAAAGTGCTTTGTACTGTTTCTATTTGTGACGCAAAATCATCATAATGGTTAACATATATTTTATCATATAACTTTGGAGTACTAACAGTTATATCGATTTCTTTTTTGTTAACAAAAAATCTATAATCATACTCACGTTGAGAAATTATTTTGTCCTTGTGTATTAGAAATATCCCGTCATAATATTTTCCGTTTTTAAAAACATGTATGTTGTCACGTTCGTAATACGGTATATGATATTCGAAATCCCAGTCTACATCTACATCTTTAGGTATAACATAAAAAAAGTCTGTACTAACTTTTTGTCCTAATTCACAAAATTCTTCATAAGAATTTACTACAATTTTGTCGTATTTTGTTTGTTTACTTGCTACTATATTATGTTGTTTTTTATTTGTAATAAATTTATACTTAAACTCGCGTTTACTTATAGGTGCATGCTTACTACACAACACAACCCCGTCATAGTATTCGCCATTTTTAAATACATGATTTATTTTTCTATCATATTCATTGTCATGACTAAAATACATTTCAAATGTAAAGTCGTCTTTTACTTGTATGTGCTGCGGAATCATCCAAAACATTTCTGTTTCTACAGTTTCTAAAGATGCAAGATAATCTTCATATGTATTAACTACACAAATTTCATATTGTCTTGGCTCACTTACAATATCGTCCCACTGTTTGGCATTTACTAAAAATCTATAGTCTATTTGTTTTTTGTTGAGCAGCTTATTTGTTGAACATAAGAATACGCCGTTGTATAGTTTCCTTCCATCAACCTCATGTACAAATGCATGATTTTCCTTTCTGTCGTAACTGTTATGGTGACTAAAATAAAAGTTGTTTATATATGCCTGGCTATATTTTAAATTGCGTGATACTACCCAAAACATTTCTGTAGAGGTATTTTCAAGTGCGTGTTGGTATTCTTCCCAATTGTCTGCGTAGAATAAGTCGTAAGGCTTAGGAATACTTGCTATAATGTCTACTTCTTTTTTGTTTATAAAGAATCTATGACGTATTTCACGTTCTGAAATTTCTACACGTTTAGGTACAAGTATTACACCATCGTGATGTTCGCCATTTAAGAATGTGTGTGTATATTCTTGACTCCACTCGTCTGGAACATAATCAAAATTAAAACTATCACTGATAATTAGATCATTCCATACTATCCAAAAAAACTTAGTAAAACACTTTTTCCTTGCATCAGAAATATTGTCGGCAACTTTAGCTGTCGGGTACTTGTCTTTTAAAGTATTATATTGCGGGTCAGTATTTTTTCCAATATAGATAATGTCATACATGTTTGTATTATAACAGTATTTTATCTAGTTGTCAAGCAAAAAGCCAGAAACTTGCAAGGTATACTTGGGTTTCATGCCAGCATTTGAACTCAAATGTAAATATTGACTATCCCACATAAGTCCTTCGCCTGCATTCCAGTGAGTACTATTATGCCATTCTTTTTCAGCATCTTGATATTGTAAGAAATGTCCAACCTTCCATTCTTCTAAATAGATGTTTGCACGTACTTTGGTGCGTGTGTCGTCCGGAAAACGTTTGTTAATTTGAAAGAATGTATCTCTATGAATAGGTATAGTATTGCCTGGTGGCTGTAATATAGTGCTTACAGTAATTGGTTCCATTCCTAGCTGGTTACTCAATGCATCGAAGTCTACCTGTGTATTATCCCACCATAGTTGACGTATTTTTGTATTCTTGCTTTCGTAACTGTCCGGAAAACCGCCGTATGCTTTGTGCACGTCTGTAAGTTCGTGTACTTGGTGTGCAATACAACTACCTTCATGCACACTATAATCAGCATTTAGAAATACATCAAAATTATAGTCTATCTTTATTTTCTTTAATATCATTTTTTATATCCATTATTATATGATCAATATCCATGTCAAACGTTGTGTCCCAACGTGATAATAAATGTTGATAATTATGCTCTACTATATCGTTTTGCATTTTAATTAGATTTTGTTTTTCTTTAATATTTAACTCTTTAAACTTTTTTACTTCTGCAAGTATCATTGCTAGTCGTTTAACTGGATCTAATTCATTATCATACGATTCGTCAAACAATGTCGGAAATGTTTTATACCCTATACTTCTTAGATAGTTTAGCATACCTGGACTTCCCCATAGTATAAAAGGATGTCCTGCATAAATTGGTTTATAAGTTTTTTCTGTAATAAAAATACACTGATCGCTTGTTTCTGTTTCGGAAACTAAACTAAAATAACTGTTACAATAATGATCAACATTAATAAAATTGATAACTTCTTTTTTACTATGTTTATCGACATCTAAGACATAAGGCTTAAATTTTTTTTTAAAAATCCGTTTAAAATATTTTTTGCCAGGGCTGTCTAAAAATTCTAAACTTGCTCTTCGATTAGGTTTATCAAAATGCAAAGCCGATCCGCCGATCCAACTAAACAATGCATTTTCATTTAATCCCAGTCTTAAAATATCAGACGCTAATGCATTTCTGCCTGGGCGAGGATTAGCATTATATGATAGAAAATCATAAGGTTTTTTAAGTTTTAGTCTTTTAAATTTTAATAAGTCGTTATTACCTGTCGCAAGATTAAGAACACGTTCGAAACAATTTAACGAATATGTTTTGTCAAAGATATCAATGCTGCTATTAATTAAATTTCCTGTTATAAAATATTTTAAATTTTTTCGTAAATTATATTTTTTAAATTGGTTTGCTAGTGTAACGGTCCAGCCCGCTTCTTTAATACAAAATCCTTCAGTCGGAAAATAAAATAGTATAGGTATTCTACGCTTTGCAATAAAGGCTAAGGTATCTGGGTCTATCCTAGCAAATATTAAATCAATATCTGTATAGATAAATTCTATTACAAGTAGAGAAGGAATATTTGAATTATATTTACGCAAATCATCTTTTTTATAATTAGGCTGTTTTATTAACACTCGTTTATAAAAAGAATTATGATGATTGAGAACATTGGCTACTGCTGGCATATTCTTTCGATTACCATAAAGAAAAGTCATAGTATAATCATTCATATAAATATTTATATGAAAGCAAAACATCGTCTTGACTGGGTGAAATTAAAAGAAAAGTTAATAGAAGAACCGTTTGCACTGTTACAGGACAAACTTGACATTATTATCAACGTCTGTGAAAAGCATGATGTTAAAGAATTATTAGAAGTAGGATCGTTTGCAGGCGGTAGCGCATATGTACTAGGAAAATCACTGCCGAATACAACTATTAAAAGCATTGATATAAATGACTTTGTAAAGTTTTTTTGGAACAGTGAAAATGATAACATTTTACGCTATGTTAAAAATTATTTTCTAGATTTAAGGCCAATCCATATACACAGCATACAAAGGTTTTATAATGATCAGCTGCCTAATATAAGTTTTGAAACTGGAATATTAAGAAATTTAGATATTTCTAATTACGATGCTATTATCTTAGACGGCGATCATAGATCTAACGGATTACTTCGAGATCTTAAATATGTTTTAAAAAATAATAATAAATGTATAATCTTTGTCGACGACACTAGTCACAAGCATATTAAAGATACAGTTGAATCTTTATGTAATAAAAAATTTAAACACGTAAAGTTGCAGTATGATTATAATCAAGACTTAGCTATAATAACACGGAGAATAAAAAAATGAAAAATGCATTACTACTAGGGTGTGGTTCTAAATGGGGAGCTGAATTTACAAAAACTGTAGCAGATGCAGATTATAATGTAGATTTAATTACAGGATCCGATTTTAGCTATAAAAATGTTGCGACACATAAAATTGACTGGTTTGGTTCTAATCTTGAAGCTATTGAAGATTTATTACTTCCGTTAAAACAAAAGAAATACGATATTATATTCTTTAATCAAAACACCGGTGGCGGTCCAAATGAGCAAGCATATGCGCCTGGAGATATTTTTCCAATAGATCACTGGAATGTACAAAATTGGATTAATAGTCAGTTACCATATTCTGTAGTAAAACTATTATCTGATAGCATACATGAAACTACCAAAGTTGGTTGGATGATAACTGGGTTAGTAGATGGCAAGGAAAAGGACTTGTGGAAGTATGCAGGTTATGCTAGTGTAAAGAGTACAAATATACATATCATGCGTGGATTTGCACATCAGCACCGCGGAATATTTTTTGCATTAGATCCTATTTGGTTTCCTAAAAATCAGCACAAACAAGATGCTAAAACTATCCTATCTAAAATTAAAGGACTAACAGCAGATGATTCAGGATCTATTGTAAAAAAGAGTTAAGTAGCCAACAACAAATTACAAACAATTGCTCGACGATCTTCGTGCACTAGTGGCACTCCGTGCCAATTGTTTTCGGTGTTTAACCAAAATGTACCTTTAAACTTGTCACCAGTAGCTTGATAAAATCTTTCTTCAGGATTATGTCCATTGCTCTCCCAAGTATGATTTCGGTCTGAAAAAATAGTACGGGTATCATTGTCAGCAAGATTAATTGTACCTGCCCACATAGAAAATCTATTATCTAAATGATACGGTTGACTAAATCCTACTTTATCTTCTACTAACATAAATCCTAGGCTATCGTCAAATCTATTTTTATTCCACCAATTATCAAAGTCATAGAATACCGGCCATCTAATTTTATCAATCTCAGTTAGCGATCGAGTAATTTCTTTTGACATTGATCTAAAGTGCTTGTAAAGTTTTTTGTATGACTTAGTCGAAGTTGCCTTATTTGTAAGTTTTGTTCTACCACCTTCAACAACTAGATTTTCAAAAGAAAGTTGTTCAAAATTTTCAGGTGAATATATGTCGTCAATAATTGCTTGATCAAGTGGTTCAAACTCAATTTCAATAATTCCAGGATCGGTATAAAGTGTTTTAATGTTTTTAATCATGTTACCATCTTTCTATGTTAAATTCGTCTGCAAGATCACCAAAATACGGAATTGTCTCAAATAAATTTTGATTTCTTTTTATATCAAACCGTTTTTGTTCTTTAAAAAATGCTATGACCTTTTTCTTTTCTATTTTTGTCTCGTATGCACTATAATAATTTGCAAGTAAATCGTCTAAAGGAAGCCACACTCGTTTTGGCATTGCTTCAAGAAGATCGATTGCTTCTTTTAGTATATGTTTCGGAGTTACATCCAATGTCATTGTGCCTACTACAGGAATAAAGAAAAACGGCACTGCACATTCTTCTAGTGTTTGACATGTGTCTATAAGTTTAGGTATGTTTAATGCATTAATGTTTTGTATAGTAGTACTAATGCTGACTTTTAGTGTATCATTATTACCTTTTTTAACAGCAGTTGATAAATTCTTTAAAACTTTTTTCCAGTTTCCTGGCCATCTAATATAATTATAGATTTCATCAGAGCCGTCAATACTTGCTTGAATATGAACACCCTTAAAATGACTCCACTTTTCTAAATAATTTTCAATTTTATTTACTTGTAGATTAGTATTATAATGAATAAAGATATTTTTTGATTGTCCTGTTTCAATTAGCAAATCTAAAATCTCGTCATTTAACGGATTAATTAATGGCTCGCCGCCAAGCATGTAAATACTTTTTAAATTTACGCTTCTACGAAATAGTTGAAGAACTTTATTTTTAGATTCATCATCGAAGCCTAAATCTATTGGGCCTTTATGTATCCCCATTTCTTTTAGTTGCTGTGCAAGTAAATTACTGCTACTCCAGTTACACATTCTACATGCTAGATTGCATTTGTTACCTAAAGTAATATCAATATATTCTATATCTTCAAATTCAACGCCTAGTTTTCGATTTGTTATCCCTTTCCTAATACCGTGATGTTCGTCTTTATTAGCTATTTCTCTAAAGCTCATAGACCCCATAGCTTCTTGTTTCCAACATCTTCCGCATGTTGAATGTTTTTTGTTTTTTACAAATGTTTTGCGAATGTCTTGAATAAATTTATTGTTTATGATTCCGTTTATATCAAGGTCACTAATATACGTTCTGCTACTATTATAACCTGCATTACAACACTGTCGCAATTCTCCGCTGGCACTTATGCTTACACTATTAAAAGGTAATACACAATAATTACTTGTCCCCATCGTCGTCACCTATATAACTATTCTTTTTGTCACCCAACTCGCCGAAGTCAAGGCCGTTCCATTCTACCCCACAACATTGGCCACATTTCATAGGACGCATACTAGTGTTTCCGTTTTCATTATCCCACGTATTTGGAATAAGTGTTGTAAATAAATCTTTATTTAATATGTCAAATAAGTTGTGCTCGTGAATATTAAATGCCTTAGTTCCACCGTCAATGTCTACAATTTTAATATAATTGCTATCAACAGTTCGTTGTTTTTTATTATGAAAAGGTTCACTACCTAAAAAACAACAAGGAGATACAAATCCATTTGCTGCAATATATATTTCATTATAAGGATGGTGCGGTCTTGAGCCGCCACAGCTTCTACAAGCAATGCTAAGTTTGTTTAATTCTATTTCGTTCCACTTGCCATTTGCATATCGATTATCTTTATTATTTCTACCTTTTAATTTACTAAACTTCTTTTGGATTTTTAACAAGTTTTTAAGGCCGTCAACAGTAACGCTTTGTTTATCTTGATTTTGGAATAATGTTGAATTTTCAAAATCGTGTTTAAATGATTCTTCTGAAGGTTGTTTTAAATCGTATAGGTATTTTCCATTTTCAAAAACCTTATACGATCCTTGATCATTTTCATAATTTTGCCATCTTGTAGTTCTTTTGATATTAAAGTTTTTAAACCCCATTTTAATAGCTAAATTTCTTGCTTCTTCTACTTGATGTTGATTATATTCGAAAACAATAAAGTCCCAGTGCGCAATGCCACCGGCATCAATAAATGCTTGTGCATTTTCCATAATTTTTTTAAAATTTGTTCTTCGTCTATACAAATGATTAGTGTCTTCTAATCCATCAACACTAAACGTACAGTAGTTTCCTGGATTTTGTTTTTCAGTCATAACTGCACCTAGGCGTGCCCACCATTCAGGAGTTCTTAGACTACCGTTGGTATTACAAGCAAGACCGATGCTAGGATTAATTTCTCTAACATATTCATATATGTCAACAAATTCTCTACACGCACACGGGTCGCCAAAATTGCCGCAAGCAAGAATTTTCTTTAAATTCTCTCGAATAAACTTCACAGGCCAAGCTGCCTTAAATTGTTCTAATGTCCATTCAGTGTTTGACAAGGTAGATACTTCAAACCCGTCATCGGTAAATCTAGGACACATTGGACATCTGCTATTACACTTATCTGAAGGTTCCCAGTGAACCTGAAACTTGTCGCCGTTAAACATTTATATATTCCCTTGCCATGTTAAAATATTCTGGAAAAACTTCTTCAAAATTTTCGTTTCGAATTGTATCTCTTTGTTTTATTTCTTTCCAAAAGTTATCCCAGTCTTGTTGATTGTATTCTGTATTACGCAATAAGTTACAAATCATATCTCGCTGTCTTGTCCAATCATGAACATCATATTTGCTTTCTGTATTCTCAATTCTTTTTATAAGCTTTTCTTTAAGCGCCGGTGGAATAATTCTAACACCGTGATGATCATGTACTGTATTCACATACATCCGTAATCCTTTGGATGCATAGTGCTCGTATGTTTCAAAAAAATCAAAAACATTAAACGCACTTACACTTAAACACGCTCCTATGTACCAAGTTGTATCAGCGTTATCTCTAGCAGCTAAAAACTTATCTATATTTTCTTCACATAGTTCAAAAGGACTTCCGTGTCTTAGATAATCAAACTGTTTGCCAATGCCGTCGGAACTTATTTGTATGTCAACTGTCTGAAACTGATCTAGTAAATCTATATATTTTTCTGGAAAAATAGTTCCGTTAGTATTATAATGCAAGTATTGATTTTTACTATACCCTTCATTTACAGTATGCTCAATCATTTTCCAGTGTGCAGGAATATAAAAAGGTTCGCCGCCTGCGAAATCAAAACGTTCTGCATGTGCAACTAACTCTTTAATATCTTCCCATACAAAATCGTTTCTTTGATCAAAGCTATCTTTAGCAATTACCCATTGAGGTTGTTTCATAAATCCTTTAATGTCATTAGGCCTATAAACTTCTGCATCTTCTCGCAACCACGGAGTACTGTGCCTTGCTGAACATATACGACATTTGAGATTACACAAATTCCCCATGCTTAAATCAAGTACTACCGGCAAGTCATTAGGCTCAAAGGTGCGGCCTTCGTATTCTCTATTGTCTCTAATACGTTTACTATCTTTACCTGCATCTTCTTCTTGCCAGCATGCTCTACATTCCGGAATACGTTCGCCGCTGCTAAGAGCTTTAGCGAAATCTATACGATCCTTACTAAACCAAAAATCTTTAATACTTGCTTTATCTAAACTTTTGTGTCCGTCATTTGTTGTTAAAAATTTATCACTCATGCAACACGGACGTATTGTTCCTGTAGGATGCACACTCAAATTCATATAAGCATTTACACATCCTTTACTCATAGTTATTGTATACCTCTTTACACTGATTGTAAAAGTCTTCATATACAGGAAATACTTCCAATAAATTAAGACCTACAACACGTTTGTCATTTTCTTTAAAAAAACTATAAAAGTCTCGACGTCCTTGACGAATTTTTTCTTTGTCTACAGGATTTTGATCTGCGTAATCTCGAACTCTTCTCATCTTTTCATATTCAACACTTGTAAAATATTCTTTATTATCTTCAATAAATTTTAAATTAGCATCCATATGTTTCATTAAGAACTCTCTTGGTAAGATATTAATCATCCAATGCGGAGGTTCTTTGAGGTACGGTGTATCAAATCCTAGTACTTCTCTACCGTATTTTTTTCTCCAGTCTACTACCTTTTGTAAAAAGTTAGTAAATGTAGCAACACATAGAACGTTAAAGGTACACATAATATTAACCTTAAAACCACGGTCGATTGCTTCTAAAAAATTTCTTTCCCAATGATCACACTTTAATCCGGTTCTCATGTATTCTGCCTGTGAACCCCATCCTTCGATACTAGTAAACAAACTAAATTTACGAATTTTGTTTTGATCTTGAAGACTTTGTACTCTGTTGTACATTTTATCCATTTTTTGAGTAGTAACACCCAAGTTACTATTAATACTAATTTCTAATTGTGGCGCAGGCTCTTTTTCAAGTAAGTCAAAGAACTGCATTGCACCTGGATTCATTAGAGGTTCGCCTCCTGTAATACGCAATGTATGTAAATCTTTACGTAAATCAGGCCACCATTTCCAAAACGCTTCTACGTAAGGATTATCATCTTTAGGTCCGTAATATGTACCGTTTTCTAAGAAGTCAATACCGTATTGATTATAAGTTAAATCATAGTTGCCGTGCTTTTTAATTTCGTCCATCCATAGTGTACTTGCTTGTGGTGAACAATATCCACAACGATAGTTACACCCATTTCCAAAACTTACTTCAAGATATTTAGGGTTAATATTGGCATCCCAGGGTAATTTTGCTAGATTTTCAATTTCATTTACAGCATAATTACTTGAGCTATGACCCATTCTATCACTTATATGGTCACCTTCTAAATCTTCAATATTCCAGCAATAATAACATTCATCTGGCCTGCCACCTTCAAGCATTGTCTTACGCTGTTCTTTTTTATACTTTGTATTATGTAGTGCACTAGGATCCTCTTGTATTTCTTCAAGAGGAATATGATGAGGTCGGGGATGATAGCAACTATGATTATCGCCAGTGTGTAAATATAATGTTTGATGTAACCATTTCATTGCACACATTCCAGGACCAACAGCATTTAACCGGTCTCTAGTATGTTTGATTCTATTAATACTTGTCATATATTTTTACACTCTTCTATAAATTCTTTTAATTCAGGAAATACTAAATTAATATTTGTGTTTCGCCGCTTGTCATGCTCTGTAAAAAACAAATTAAAATTCTTCTTCGCTTTTAATTCTTCACTTGTATTTAACGGCTCACTGGCCCACGACAGTAGTCGTTTGACTTTGTCAACTTCGTAGTCTTTAAATCCTTTAAATCTATTCAATGCAGTTTCAGGATGTTCTTTCATAAAATCAATACTGTCTTGTAGACTTTTTAATAATTCAGGTGTTGCTAGTTTCATACTCATCCATTTAGGGTCATGTAGCATAGGTGTGTCAAACCATATAAGTTGACGATCAGTATTAAACTCGCAACGTAGCTTATGAATTTGTTTTATATATTCTAACCAGTTAGACAGGCTTAATAAATTTGCTGTAATGATAAATGTAAGACTATGTTTTTTACTCTCTCTCAGATATTGCGTTACATTCTTGTATAACATATCAAAGTCTAATCCATTTCGAATATATTCAGCTTGCTCTCCCCAACTATCTAAACTACAGAACAGCATAAAATGATCAACAGCATCTCGATCTGTTATATCTCTTAAATCATCTATAAATTTTTGCCATTGATTACCTGGAGGACAACAGTTACTTGTAATACTAAGATTTAAATCTGTTTTAGGATTCTGTTTTACGTATTCAAACACCTTAAATGTATTTTTATCCATTAAAGGTTCGCCGCCAGTCATGCGAAATGTTTTTAGCGTAGGATATACATCAGGAAGCCACTCCCAAAATGCTTGTACATACGGACTATCAGGTGCGTTATTGATTCCTAAACTGTCTACCCACCTTGGATCGTTGTGTCCGCCATCAACTAAGTTATATGCGCCATGCTTTTTAACTTCTTTATGCCATTCGGTAGATAAGTGCGGACTACAATATGCACATTTTAAGTTACATGCTTGGTTAAAGTTTACTTCTAAATATTTAGGCTTAGGATTCTCGTCTTCGAGTGCTTGATTAATAAGTCCGGGCTCATATACATCCTTGCTTCTATAAGCTCTATCGCTTAGATTGCCTTGATCTTCTAATGCCCAGCAAAATTCGCACTCTTTAGGACGTTCGCCTGCAAGCATCTTTTTGCGTTGCTCTTTTTTATAATTAGTATTATGCAATGCATCAGGACTTTTAGCAAGTTCTTCCAAAGGAATGTTGTGTGCGGGAGGATGATAGCAACTGTGTGTCTTACCTGTAGGTAAGTGCAAACTTACACTATACCATTTAGCTAGGCAAAAACTAGGACTTACTTCATTTAATCCCTGTAGTAACCCTTTAGCATCTTCAAAATACTGGCTTTGATATTTTCCTTTAAAAAGTCTTACTTTGTCGCCTTTAATATTTTCAGACACGGTGTTTCCTTATGACTCTAGGACTGTTATTATACAATGATTTAAAAAATCGACTACCGGATGCATCTAAACTTGCAATACCAATGTCTAATTTATCGTTGATCAAATATCCTAGTTCAGTAATTTCTTTATCAAGGTTATGATCGATATGCTCGACTTCAGTTTTCCAAAAATTATTCAACCATTCAAAGTCACGCACTTCGGCATAATCCCAATCTGTACACATTGTTTTGTACAATCCCTGTCGAGCTCCGAGAATACTCCAGGTTCCGTTTTCAACATCGGCGCCAACCGAACACCATATACGTAGTCTATCAAAATTCTGCCACCATGTCTTTCTAATATCGTCTACACGAGCGCCTTGGTCTAAGCTCATTTTGACGCCTTCTCTAAACCCAGCTCTCCAAGATTGCCAAGGTGATGCATTAGTATAACTAGTGCTAAAGTTTTCGTTAAATTGATAATATTTGTCGTCAAAGCAAAATTCAACTTTTCCGCGTTCGTCGTCTGCATTACTTGCTTCATGAGTTTTCATGTTATGAACAAACTTACGTGTCCACATCTTTAATCCGCCATTACCGTACATCAACCCATTAACGTGTATTTTTCCGCACCAACTGAATACATGCTCGGGAGAAAGTCCCAATTCTTCATAATTAACTTCTTGATTAAGGAACTCTTGGTCAATAATATTGTCTGCATCTACAGTAATAAAGTATTCTGTTTCACTTAGATCTGCACAGGCTTTGTGTGCTGCATCACTGCCTTCAACACCATGTACACGCTTTGCCCACGGAATTTTACTACATAAATCTGCATAATTTTTTTCTGCATTAGGCTCGTCATATGACAAAAATATAATATCTTGGTCAACAATTTTAATCTTGCTCATCAAATATCCTCTTGAACTGATATGTGTCAAATCTTCTAGATGTATATATGCTTATAGAATCTGATGTAGATTCAAAAGGCATATCAAACGGAACTATACAATAGTTATCACTAAGTGTTTTTCCAACATGCACAGAAAGAGTTTTATATAATACATTAGGATCGCCCTTATCAGTAATACTAAACAAGAAATTTACATTTAAATTAATTCCTTTTTTCTTAATATTTTCTTTAAGTGAATTACCTAACATAACTTTCCAGCAAGTATTTGGAATATCTTGTACAATCTGTACATCAGCGTCTTCGATATCATTTTCAGGAATTTCGTAAATAAAATCTTTTACTGTAATTGCATCTAAAGCATATTCATGTTTTGACTGTAATTCAAGTTCTTTAGTTTTAGGATTATACTGTACATGATAATTTGCAAAAGATTCCTGTCCTTTTTTAAGATGTAACACATCGTCGAGCGAAACTTGAATAAAGTTTTCGTTTTCTAGTAACTCATTGGTTATACTAGAAATTTTTCCATTTTCTTTATCAAAAATAATGTATGCTAACTCGTTAGACATGATTCATACTTTCCTATTATATCATCTGTAACAAAATCATTTTCTGTATAGTGAAATACAGTATCTTGCAGATAATTTCCTATTTTTAAATTTAAATTATTGTTAACATACACCCCGACTCTATCTTGCCATTTGGATATTGCATTTTCCCAATTTTGTACAGCAGGTTTCATGTGTACAATCATAGGCAAGTCCATCTTTGCATTTGTAATTTCTGTATCAATATCCATAATTTTAGCAGCAATTGCACAAGTTATATCCATACTAGGCTGTTTAGGATAATAATTTTTACAAAAGTTTCCGTAAAATAACTCCCAGTTATTTGAAATAGTTTCTAGCCAGGCATAATATGCTTTACCCTTTTCGCATTTTCTAAAGAAATGTAAAGTATTATAAACATTTGGTAAATTATTTGCTACAAATGCTTTTCTATAATAATTATTAGTTACTAAGTCTTTTCTATATGTAAATACACGAGTTGGATAATACAAATCATAATTTTTCATTAATTTCCAAAAAGGTTCTAAATCTTTTTGAACAAGTATATCACTGTCTAGTACAATAGTTTCTTCGTATGGTGTGGCGTGATACAGTTTCCATCTATTTTCTGTATGAAATCTGCTGTCTGTTGATGTATTCCACGGTGTTTCGATAATTTTATCAAAAACCTTTTTGTACTTTTCTGTTAACTGCGTGTCTGTTACAAGACTTATGGGGTATTGATTGTTACTAGCAATAATGCTTAGTGCACACAGGTATGCTTGTTTAACATATTCTTCACCAGATGCGTAAATTAGGAAACCTTTATTGCTCATCAATACACCTGTTTAAACTAAATTTATTCATAACATGTACATTTGCATCTTTAATTCGTAACGGCACATATTCTCCTTTATATTTTTCCTTTTCTAACAGTAAAAATAGCTCGCTGTCTGTCATTTTCCATAGTATACTTTTATCTGTTGTAAAATATAGTGCACCCGGCATACGTTTTGCAAAGTCACCTTTCTGATAACCATTCATAATATGAATTGCAATGCTAAAGCTGTAGTCATTTCTATAATAAGGACTGTTTATTTGAAAGATATTATTGTAATGTGTCCAATTTTCTTGTATGTGTTGTAATAAGTCAAAGAAAATTTTATTCTCTTTTGTCTTTTTAAAGTATACGCACGTTGCCCAGTAAAAATCAACACTTGTATCTGAAATTCGATCAAACACATTAGACCTATTAATATCTGCTAAGTCGTACGAATTTTTATATATCAAAAAGTCATGTGGTTGTGAAAAACAATTCTTAAATGTGTCATTACAAATAACAACATCTGTATCTAATATTAACGTTTCTTGGTATGGACTTAGCTCATATGCCAGTGTACGTGTTTCATTCTTAAATTGTAACTTTTTTTCTATCAGTGTACCATCATAAAACGTCCTAATCTTATGATCTTCATGTTTACTAAACGTAGTATTTTCTTTAATGTCTTCATCTTTCCAAACAATACTAATAATATTGTCAAATACTTCTTCAGCATCTGGATATTCTGACAACAAAAATGCTGTACTATCTGTTACAATAGTAGTAGGTAAGTTTAAATACTTACTAACACGCAATGCAAGAAAGTATGCTTGCTTACAATAGTCTATTTGTGCATTATTGCGAGCAAAAACTAAGATACCTTTACTCATATTCTACCAATTTCTCCACACTTCTATTAGAACTTAGTTTTTTATATTCTGCATGATACTCATTTACTGCTTTAAAATACAAATCTTGAATGTCATCTAAAAAAATTGACGAATCTCTTACTAGTATCGGTGTTTCGTTGTCATCGATAATAACTTGATCTTGATCGTTGCCGGAATCGCACATTCGCACACACCACATAATTAGATCTTTAGTTACAGTAAATTGTCCACCATTATGATAGAATATTGTTTGTTCACGGAATTTTTCTTTTAACACACGCTTTTGATTATTCAGTGTGATCATGTAGTTAGAGTAATCTAACGCCTTTTCTAGTCTTTCGTCCATAAGACACTCCTATTCATTTAGTATTATTATATACTAAAAATACAAGATTGTCAAGTGAATTATTCTAGGCTTTCTGTAACTGTAAATGCTGGATTTGGAACACTGACGTTTGAACCAGAAGCACGTCTAGTTGCTAGTGTAACTGTGATGTCTAGGTTAACATCTTCGTCTTGTGCCGGTCCGTATGGTGCTGGAGGAACTGCTTGTTGATCGCCGGCATCATTATCTTCAAACTCTATTAAAAACTGTATTGTAGTCGAATTGGTTGCCCTAGCACTTATTCTATAACGGTTTTCAGCATATACCGCAGCAGATCCTTGTTTTTCAAAAATTTGTTGATAAGATGTAGTTAGCTCGTAATTACCAATTGATCCTAGTGTAACACCAGACGACGAACCAGTAATAGTTGTGTAGCCATATCCAAATTGTATTTGTCCTGGATTGGAAATAATTGTTGACCAGTCAGATGACTTTGTACCTGAGCCATTTGATCCTGCTGAAGAAAACCTAATTTCTCCACCGCTGTTGAAAAAATGTCTACGAGCATCTGCACTAGTAAATGTAGCTTGGAACGTACAATTAATAGTACCGTTCCAGGTTGAAGTTCTTGTATCTGTAATTAAATCTGCAATAGTATCCTGAGCCGGATCAATATCAAATCGATCGGTTTCTAATTCATCCATTTTTGCTAGATAATCATTAAGTCCGCCAGTGGTATTTACACCAGCAACTGTGTAATTTTCTGTTCCTACTTCGTATGTTATATTTGTACCTGTAACATCTGCTCCAATTACGTCACCAACAGCAATATTTTTTATTGGAATATTAGAGCCAGTTTGATGTACCCAAGCTTTACTCATATCTGAACGAATATTGTCTAGCTGCGTTGCAGTAACAGTATCGCCATCGCCTGCTCCTGGTGATGACGGCGCAGTAATTTGACTACTAGTTACAGATTGTCCATAACCAAAATTTCCAGATCCGTTGCCTAATACTTGCGTTATTCTACTTTGTAAGCCATTGTATTGGGCTGCTGTAATCGAATCGCCTGGATTAACTGCCATTTTTTAAGTCCTCATTATATACGTACTTATTTATGTCTTTAATACGCACTCAATTAATTTTTCTTCTTCTAGGATACTTGCTTCAAGTGCAACACCTACTTTGCAACCGCCGGAGTATACAGTGCTTGCGCAACCGTTATCGTCTACAAACACTGATTGTCCTTTTTTAACAGCGCCTACAACACGAACTGGTACACGGCCTTTAAGAGCTATTGCTTGTCCGTCACATTCTTCATTCATTATAAGAGCAGGCTGTGTAGAAACTACACCAACTGCTGTCATTCCTTGATTTGCAACATCTAGCTCGTGGCCTTCATGTTCGCATACTGCAACAACTGTACCAAATGGTAAATCTCCAGGGGTTGTATATTTTTCTGCAAGGTCAGCATATTTTGCAGTAAGTGCTGTTCCTCTAAATAAGTTAGCACGAAGATCACCGCTTGCATCTCTAACTGCAACAGTATTTGCAGTAACAGCAGTATCACCTGCTCTATTCTGACCGTTTACTATAAGAGCTGAAGCTTTTTCGCTTGTTCCAATAAAATTAGTGGAATACACTCTATTAAATCTAGCACTATCTGCACCTAAATCAACTGTTGATATTGTTACACCGTCTGCATTAAATCCTGGCTCAAAGGAATTAGACTTAATTGAAAAAGACCCTGGTGTTTCTGATGGTCTATTTGTATCAGGTGTATTTAATGTTAAAGCTTTAAGGGTAATTTTTGAAGCAGTATTTTGTAAAACTGCTTCATTATCGTTTTCAATAAAGCAACGTAAATCGTTTGAATCGCCTAGCGCATATCCAGTATCACTAAATTCTACTAAATTAGAAAAAGTAGTAGGTTGACCAGGAGTTGAAACAACATATGCTGATGCATCGAGTCCATTTAGCTTTTTGGCATTTGACACTGTTCCCCAAAGTATGTGATCTGTTGATGTTGTACCATTAGTTGATGCTAGTGTATTAACAAGGGTAATTCCTTTTTTGATAACATCAAAACCAGGAATTCTATTTTCAGCATCTGAACTATCAATAGTAAATTCTTCATTTGATATAACATGCACAACGGTGTCATTAATAACCGAAACAATAACAGATTTATTATCACCAAGAGTATCACGTACTGAACGCGATTGCATCTGTGTTACGCCATCTCCCGCATCTTGTGGGCCTACTAGTACAAAATCCGATCCATTATATGCATATAGTTGTTCATTGTTTGTATCCCACCAAAAATCTCCCTCTGTAAGACCTGATGGTGCATTGCTAAGAACTTCTGCGCCGCCCGTTGTACGCCACTTTGTACCATCATAGAATTTTAACTTACTTGCACTAGAATCAAACCAAACCTGTCCACTAATTGCCTTTGGTGGTGCTGTTGTTCCTGAAAAGTTTTCTAGTAAATATACAAAATTTTCGTTTTGAATTTCGCCGTATCCGGCATAGTTTTTACCAACAAGTTTAATGTCGGTTGACTGATCTAACGTACCGTCCTCGACTACTGTTAAAACTTGTCTGTTATATCTATCGATAGTATAAGCCATTTGCTGTTAACCCCTGTTATATGTTATATTTATCGTAATTCAAAATATTACGCTGTACCGACCCAACTCCACGCACCAGCTACTACTTCAAATGTCATTGTTTGTCTAGCCGGTGTTAGGTTTGCATTAGCATTAACTGGACTAAAGTTAACGTCTTGCACAACGGACTGTGATGTTGAATCGTCTGTTAATACTGATAGATAGCTTTTGCTCATAGCACTTTGTACGTCGATGCCTGTTACTTCTGCAATTGTATATGATGTACAATGAATTCTTGCTCGTGTACCTGTTTCTTTTTCTGCCGCAGGAAATAGTGTTGTTAAAATTCCAATAACATCATTATATGGATTTGCTGGCGTCGGTAATGTTAATCCTGTAGTGTCTAATGCAAATACTACCGGTTGTGAATCTAACTGTGCATCTACATAGGCCTTTGTAGCAGCATCTTGTGCTTCGGCTGGATCAAGAACATCTTTAATAAGTGTATCTGACACACTTATTGGCCCTGACGGATCTATTGTTAGTCCGGTTATACTAGTTGATATAGTATTTCCGTCAATTAAGACATTGTCAACTTGTAAGTCTATAAGCGTACCGACCTGCGATAATCCAATAGCTGTTGTAATTCCAGAGCCGAGTTCTGTAGAACTTATTACAGACACATCATTAATTTTATATTCGTTTCCGATAGTTAGATTTAAATTTAGATTAGAGTCAAAGCTATCAGTTGCATTATCAAATAGTATAGTTTTGTCGCCGTCTGATGATTTAAGTATTAATCCACCATTGTCAATATCTGCATCAGCACCTATATTTCCATCTGTTATACCTAATTCAATATTTTTATCTTCAACTTGAATTGTAGAAACATTAACATATGTTGCATTTCCGTTAACTGTTAAGTCTCCGTCAATTACAGTGTCGCCACTTGTATGTAAGTTACCATTAATATCTAAAGTATATTGCGGATTACTATTAAATAATCCAATTCTATTTGTTGCTGAAATAATTTTCAGAGCATCACTAAATGAGTTTCCTGATCTTGTCCTAATTGCAACATCTGTGCCGCTTTGTTGTGTTTCGAGTGTAGTTGTTGTTCCTACTACTTTAAGAGTCATATATTCAGTGTCAGCAATACCAATACTTAGACCAGCACTATTTTTAATTCGAATACTACCAGTTGTTTCTCCATTTGCACCAGTAGGCAAGAAGTCTGCTGACGTAAATGCTGTTCCGTCTGGATCAATAAGAGATAATGCTTCTTGTGAAGTGCCTCTATAGATGAAGTTAGAGTCAACTAAATTAAATCCTTGTCTAAATAACTGCCTTTTAGGTATAACAATATCGCTTGCATCATCTGGATAGCCTGGTATTTTATTTTCAGCAGCAAGCCTAAATTCTTCTTTTGTAATAACGCCAAACAATGTTCCGCCGATCCAAATCTTAAGAACAACACGTTCTCGTGCAGATATGTCAATTACTGATGCAACTTCAAACCCTGTTTGTCCTTGTCCTGCATCGTACTCCGGACCTACTAAAACTAAATCAGTGCCGTCAAAGAAATACATTTTATTGTTAGCATTGTCGATCCATATATCGCCGGCAACCATTTGAGGTCGTGTGCTAGACACAATTGGGCCGCCTGCTGTTCTAAATGTACTTCCGTCATATAATTTTAATCTAGCTTCTCCGGTATCATACCATAATTGACCAACTAAAGGTTGTCCTGGCGTTGAAGTACCAGCAAAATTTTCAACCATCTTAATAAAGTTTTCGTTAAAACTTTCACCAAACCCTTTATAATTTTTTCCAACAAGTGTGATGTCTGTTGTAGTAGTATCAATAATACCATCTGCTAATTCTACTAAAAGTTCACCGTCAGTTTTATTTAATTTATAACTCATTATTACGTCCTACCTGTCCAGATAATATAATTCAATGTTAATGTAGGGTTCATAATATTTAGTGGTACCCCCAAGCTTTCTGCACTTGTTAAAATTCCGCCACTGTTCGGTAAGGCTTGTCCGTTGCCGCTTGCATTTGGAGCATCATACACAATAGCTTCGTTATCATTAGGCGTGCCGCTAACATCACGCAATGCATAATACTGATCGCCGCTGTCGCCCCTCATATCGTGCTTGTGTTCTGGCAAGTTTTCAACTGCAATATCTTCAAACTCTGAGCCGCCAACTTGGCCAACTCCCGTTGCATAATTTGCTGTAACAGTTCCGGCAGGATTGCCGCCCATATTATCTGCACCTAATGGCAATCTTCCTCTTAAATCTGGAATTTTAAAAAATCCTGGCGTAACACTAGTACGAGCACCAAAATTAAATCCAATAGTTTCGTATAATGAACCATATTCCGATATTCTAATTTCACTACCATCGCATAACAGCCATCCTAGCGGGATAACTGTTCCTGCGTATGGCATTAAAACGCCTGGAGGATTAATAGGAACAGCACTTAACAAGTTTCTTCTTGAAATTTTGTAAAGTCCAGTATTACCGGTTGTCCTATTAACTAGGAATTCGTCATCATTTTGAGACTCAAAAGTTTCATCTTTGCCTGAGACAATTTGATTCGAAATTGTAGTATTAAAGATCTTTAATGATCCGCCGGTTTGGCCGTCAAATACAATATCTGTATCCGACGATACGTCTCCACTAATCCTAAACGAGCTTGCTGATGTTAGTTTATTTGCAGATCCAGCAATACCAGATACTGTACCATTAACATTGCCTGTTAAATTTCCTACAAACGATGTAGAATAAACATTACGCCATTTAGATGTAGGAGAGCCAATATCTCTTGTGTTGTTTCCGTCTGGAATAGTCGGTCCTAGTGTTGTAACACCTAATACTTGTGTATCACCGCCGATATTAACATCTTTGGCAATACCTACGCCACCTTTAATAATAACACTACCAGTATTTGTAGTTGAGCTTTGAGTTGTTCCGTTTACAAACAAGTCCGAATCTGTTTGAATATTACCTACAACATCTAATGCTTCGTCTGGTGACAGATTATTAATTCCAATACGCTGTGTAGAATCTACACGTAATACAGTTTTAGTTAAACCATTTGACTTTACTTGTAAGTCAATGTTTGAACCTTCAATTTGGTGTCTAATTACACCAGCTTGGCCATCAACACCAATATTCAATGCAGCATCTGTGCCTATAATTAAGCCTGTATTGGCTTGCACATTAATTGGAAATAATGTTGTACTTGAAACATCGCTTCTTAAAAAGTTTCCAGCAGCAACAGGAGTGTTATTAACAATTAAACTTTCTGCTTTTTCTGCAATACCATAAAATTTAGGTGTTGTTCCGTCACCTAAGAAGTCTGTTGTCGATAAGTTAACACCTGGTCTAATAACAGTATAGCCCGGAATAACAACTTTTGGTGTAAAAGAATCTGCACTAATAATTGCTACAGGCTGTGCTTCGACTTCAACTTGCAACACTGTATAATCTTGATTATCAATTCCTGTGATTGTAAGAGGACTTGCTCCAGTAGCTAAACCGTCACTGAATGTAGGTCCAACCAAAACCCAACCCGAGCCTGAATTAAGATATAGCTGTTGATTATCTGTGTCTACCCACAAGTCGCCTGTTTGAGAAAACGCAACATCAGGTGCACTCGGTGATTTGTTTAAACCGCCTGCAGGTACCCAAACAGTACCGTCATATACCTTTAATTGCTCGGCGCCAGGAGTAGTGTCGTACCAAAGTTGGCCTTCTGTAGCTCTAGCTGGTTGTGTAGAACTTGCAAAGTTTTCTAATATATGTAAAAAGTTTTCAGCTATAGCGTTACCATAGGATGTAACATTTTTCCCAGGAAATTTTATTGAAGTACTTTGATCTATAGTATTATCAACTACTGTAATAGTACCGTTGTTTGCTTCATCTGAATATGGAATTGTATATGGCATCTATTACACCTCGTTAAAACCGCTAAGTGATTGTACTCTCACAGTATAATCAACTTGGATAAGTCTGTTTAAGCTTTTTTGTACAGGATGGAAGATAACGTGTGTAAGCAGGCGTCCTGTACCTGTACTAGAAAATGCCCTTAGTCCTAACTCGTCAAAGATAAACGAACTAGACTCGTCAGTTGCATTATCAAATGCATCTTGTCCTGCTGGTTCGCCGTAGTCTAATAAGCAACTAACTAGGATATCAGTATAGTTTGTACCACTTATATGCCTTGTTTCAATCTTATTACGAATTGGATCAATATTATTTACACTTCTGTCATCAACAACCTTAGTATATGTTTGATTATACAAACTTGCATTGGTTCCAGTTGAGTTGGGTGTTAGATATGTAATAATGCCAGTAGGGTCAACACTAGTGCCGCCGTTGCCAAAACTCATTTCATAAATCCAACCAGTGCCGCCGTTACCTAACGATTCTGCTAGTGAAATGCTCATATTTTCATAGTGTATAGCATTTCGCTTATCTACTATGACATTGCCACTGTCAGGATCACTTATTTTAATGTGTCCTTGTAGCAATACTCCGTTTAAATCATTTAAATTATCTGTCATGTTTTTATATTCCTGCTATACTATTTATCGTGGTAGGTCAGTTGTTGAGTCGCGTAAGAATTTAGCAATGTTAGAATCGCTCTGTGCAATGCTTATTCCTATATCAGACCACAGCGATCCGACCTTTCTAAAAATATTTACTGTTGTTCCTATAGGCGGTGGTGTAGTTAATCGCACATACGCACCTATATTTTTGTTTACTGCATATTCTGCCTCTAATGTAATATCGCCTTCTGGTGAATCTTGCTCAATGTAGTTATATGATTGTAACGGTGTTTTACGCAATCTTTGACCTGCTGTAAATACTTCAATGTCTTGTGCTTCCCAATACTCATCTGGTATTGTATCTTTATACCAATTAGTTGCACTAGTCGGATTAGGAATTGGTGCGTATGGTAACAATATTTGAACATATTTAATACCACCAGGGACTACAAAACTAGTTTGCAGAGTGTCGATTGGTATGTTAGTAAACGGATTAACTACAATTAAGTCATATGCTCCCGGAACATTAAATCCAGGCACATCAAATTCTAACTGTGTATCACTTATATATCTTGTAGTAGCCTCTGTTTCGCCTACAAACACTTTTACTCTGTCAGTAAACCCTTCTCCAACTACTGTACAAACTTGCTCGTACACTCCTGCAACTCTAACTGGAAAGGCAGTGTTGTTATTGAAATCGTAAGTAATACTAGTAACATTCATACCTTCACTATTTTCGTATTCGTCTAATCCAGTGTTATAACCTCCAGAAACAGCCGAAGTTAATTGTGTTTGGTCTTTATAAGGAATAGTTGCTGACACTCCTTGTTCCATAAACATTGTACCTGCATCGTAGACTTCTTTAATACTTGTTCCAAGCGTTCCTCTGCGTAATTGTGTTAACTCGTTTCCACTTTTTCCAAAATATTCTATTCTTTCACCGTCAATAAAAATAACACCTGGATATTTTGCATCTACATCTGGTTCTGGAAGTGTAGATGCATCAATTACAGTAATTACAGTATCGTACCAATTTAATGGTTCTTCAATCTGATAAAGCTTTTGTAGGCGTTTATAGTGAGTGCGGTTAAGCATATCTTTAAACTGTCTCCAGCCAAACTTATCAACAACTACATTATCTGCAAAATGTAGTACCTGTAGTTTGTCGCCTTCAGTTGGCTGTTCGACTAATTTAACATACTTTTTATTAGCAGTTATTGAATAGTCAACGTTTGGAGTTAATAGATCTCCGTTTTTAACTACCCATGCATATTCAGCATCTATAGCAGGTTTACGTAGTGTTATAAGCCCTTTTCTTAGTAAACTGAAACTATTATATAACTCAGTTCCCGGAGTAGTTTCTGTTTTTTCGGTTACTTCAAAACTTTGACGTTCGAATCCTTGACTATTGTGATTACTAAACTGGTAAACTTTAATTTTATCAAATTCGTTATAGGCACTATCTAGGTATAGTGTGCTAGGAGTTTTTACAAAATTATTATCACTTTCATAATAGCCCATTCTATATTCACCCGAAGTAATTACAAAAACCTTTAGTTCGTCACCGTCTTCGCCAATACCAGCAGTAAGTGTAATAGTTGAACCTGGTTGTGATTGAGGATCTAGTGACGAATCAAACGAACCTGCACCTTCAAATGTCCATGTTTGTAAATATTCTAGCTCGATACCATTTAGATATACTAGTATATCGTAGCTGTTAATACTTGCAACAGGTATTTGTGTTAAATCTAATTGATATTCTCGCTGTGAAGTCGTTACATTAAATGTTTGACTATATCCCGAATCTAGTATTTTGTTGTTAACCTCAACTAATACATATGCACTTTCTGGCTGTTGCGCAAATGGTGCTTGACTTAAATCAAACACAGTTGTGCTTCCGTCTGCTTCAAATTCGTCAATTGTTACTGTACTGTATTGCTGAGAAATTTCAGTGCCGCCTTCTGCAATCATATAATCAATTATTGATCCAACTCTAGGAGGTTCAGCAAAGCTTACTACAAAGTTACCTTCATTTTCATAGCTATCATCAGACTCGAGTAGAGTAACATTAGTTTGTGTTCCGTCTACAGTAACATATGCACCTGAATTCTCTTGATATCTTACATTTGTAAGAAATTCTATTGCAGTTCCGTTGCCAGTAAACGTGTCAATTTCAAGAACTGAACCTGCGCTTGGTCCAACATTAACTAAGCTAATTTTTGCACTATTTAACGGAGCAACATTAAACAATATTTTCTTTGCATTAAAATCAAATGTATATTCATTTTTATCTAAAATATTATAATCTATTTTTACAAATAGGTTTTCAGTTTTTCCAATGATAGATCCTACATCAAACATGCGTTGTACGCCATCACCTATATAATTTCTAGAACTAATTTGACTTGCGCCGCCTGATGGCTTTTCAAAAACTTGTATATCTAATGTGTCAAGAACTTGTCCTGGAACAATTTCTTCTGGACCTTTTGAAGTTGTTGGAGTAACAAAGCCATCGCCGTCGATATTAATACTTGCAGAGTCTAGTCCTGTTGCAGTTGAATATACTAAGTCACCGCCGTCTATTGAAGTGTCGTAACTTTCTAGATCAGCAATAAAACTACCGTCTGATGTTGATTTTCTAATTATCAAAACATCTCCAGATGCTGTAGGAATTATATCTTCGTCAAACACTATAATACTATCTTCTAAATCTGTATCATCGTCATACAATGCAATTCCAGTTTGTCCTGATCCTGTAATTGATAACATCTGCGCATCTAAATTAGTAGCAGAACTTCCATTAGTATAATCGTCTGCATCAATTCTTATACCATTTCTATATACATTATAAACTATACCATCTTCTAATGGCTTAGCAAATGTCAATACTCGTGTACTATCATCTCGTAACTGGAATATTTCATCTTCAAACGTTGTATCAAATATATCCCATCCTTGAGACATCCAAGGAGCCGAATTCCACCCAGTAGTTCCGCTAAAATCAAAACTTCTTACTTCGACGCCACCGTAGTCAACGCCGTCCATTAGTTGACCTAATGTTTTACCAAAGTTATCACTTGTTGGTTCATATGCTAAATTAATACGATCTTGTGCCTTAAGTAAATTAATTGATTTAAAGTATTCTATTTTAATTTCTGCATTAGGAGCAGGTGGATCAATAAATTGAATTTGTCCATAATACCTATCATATCCTTTAGATCTATCTAAGATATTTAAAAAAGTATATCTTCTAGAAAGAACTTCGTCGTCGTTTTCAAAAACAGTAACTCGAGTAGTTCTTAAATCTATTGGCCATTTTAAATTGAAGTCAATTGTCTTACCGCTAGAAACAAATGTTTCTGTTGTATCAAGATTAACAAATTCATATGTACCGCTAACTCTATCAAACTTGATAATAGTCTGTAAACTTCTAACAGGACTATCACCGATAACAGCAAATGCGCTTGCTTCGCGGCCTCCGGGAGCAAACGAACCGTTTAATGTTACTACAGGAGCTTCAAGAAATCCATTGCCTTGCGTTATAACAGTTATATTATTAATAGAGCCGCCTAGACCTAAAGTTGCTTTTGCAGTTGCGCCGCTACCGCTACCGCCACTAATAGTAACAGTAGGCGGAGTTACATAGCCTTGTCCTGAATCTTTAAGTTCGATTCTTATAATTTTATAGCCTGCATTATCTGTCCAACTTTTATTTGGATACGTGTTTATTTCTTCAGGGTTGTCTGATATAATACCACTAGACGATGTTTTAACACGCAACGGTTGAATAGAATCTGACAACACATTATATCTTGCAGGTAAGTCAAAATCAGACACAACCGACTGAGATTCGTCAATTGCTTCGTATGAACTTAAATATTCTCTAATTTTTGTTTTATAAGGTTTAACTTCTTTGATATATTCTTCATAGCTAGGAAGATTGTCATTTTGGAAGTTAGTTTTTTGTTCTAAAGTTCCTACGTTATGTTTAGCTTTTAAGAAACTAGTCTTAAATGCCCAATCTACATACTTTTGTTCAGAGAAGACATAACGTAATCCTGCAAAGAATAATTTATTATATTCTATTGCTAAATCATTAACAAAAATATTATCTTTAACTGTATTTAAAATAATTCTAGTTTCAGAAGTTGGAAGATTATCAAACGATAATACATCATAACTAGTAGTATCAAATCCTACTAAACCGGCTTCAACGTCATAAAGAGTATTTTTAAATTCAATAGTTCCGTTTTGTCTACCAATAGTTTTATAATTTACAGAATAATCAACACCTATTTGAGCATCAATTTTTTCTAGTAATAACCAACCGCCGGTACCTATATTGTTAATTTTAATAACACTACCTATAGTATCGTTTATTGACGGCAGGTCATATGGAAAATCAATTACAAAATCAATTTTCGTAAATGTATTGTAACCGGTTTCGTACCAATCTATATAATTCCAATATTTTGTAACATCGTAAGCCTGGCTTTCAACTAAAATCCATTCTTTTAATTTTACATCTCTTTCATATAGAGCCCATTTTCCAATAAGAGTTTCATCAGATTCAACTAGCACAGTATATCTTCTTACAGACAGCACAGTAGATTGATTATAATTAATGCCTTCATTATTAATAATTGTGTTTACAATTCTTCCCTGGCTGTCAATTACTGTTTCAATTTGTGCCTCTTTGCCTATCCCTAACACTTTTACTGTAGGTGCTTGTAAATATCCTCTACCTGGTTCAACTATATCAACTCTTACAATTTTTCCGTTTTCGACAATTGCTTCTAATTCACCCTGTTGAGCCTTAGCAACACCTACAAATTGTAAATCAATTAAAGATTCAACAGTCCTGTCCCAACGTCTGCTTGCTTGGCTAGGTGCAGGATCAACTTGAGTTAATGCGGAAATATCTTTGTCATCTGCAATTAAATTAGATTTTAATACAGTATTAATTCTAGTAATAGTTTGTTTAAGAGCTTCTTCTCTGTTTACAAACCATCCTTGTCTAGGTTTATTAAGTATTCCATATTTTTCTTTTGCACTTAGTTCAGGAGCAGGAGTTTGTTTATTATTTTCATCATATCCAACTAAACTATCAAACCATTTCTTCTGTATATCTCTTTTTGGAATGCTTGTCTCTAAACATTCGGTTAAAATTTGATACTGATTATGAATGTTTGTATCTTGATTTTCAATAGTCCAATATTGCACACTTAATACAATGTCTTGATCTTTTACAAGATCGTCACAATTATGAACACCAAACTGGTTATCTGATATTAAACTTATAAATCTATATCCTACGCCTGCCGGATCTAGAATTAAATCTGCAACATCTCTTCCACTTAGCGTTCTAAACTCAACATTAGGAAGTGTAGTTTTATTTTTAACCCAGAAGTAAAAATAGTTAGTAAATGTTCCGACCGACTCGTTGTATTTTCTTTTTAATACATATGCATCGTCTCCGCTGCGAGATTGGCCAGTAACTCCTTGTGTAATACCTTTATTAGTTCCACTTAGTTTATCCCACTCGCTTGGAAGTAGTTTACTTTCAACCCATTCATAAACATCAACTGTATTAATACTCGAAAATGCACTGTTCCAGTTATTAGCACTAAAAATAACATCTGATTGATAAGGATTTTTAAATTTAGCATTAGTTAAATCCCACCATAGTTGACCAACTTGAGCACTACTCCAACTGTTAGTAGGATCGGTATTTGGTAGAATACCAGTAGTATAAGTTGCAGGATCATAATATGTTTTATACCGTAATTCTTGTTCTGCAGGTCCTGCAATTTTTCCTTGTAGTGGATCAATATAATCAATATATCTAACAATTTCGTTAGTACTTTTATTATAAATTATAGCACGTTTAATTTTATTAACGTCTACAGTTTCTTTTGATTCTCTTAAAACATTCCAAATTTGTGTGTTTTCTGGTATTCGATAATCAACAACTGCGCCACTTCGTGTACCTTGACTGTTTAAAAGTGTAGGTAATCCTACATAAACATGATTATTTTTTAATAATGTATTCGATCCAAAAAACGAAACATTTGGTACATCATAATCAATTGTTTGTGCATACGAAATAGTATCAATATATCTTTCGTATATTTTAATATTGCCAGTGTCTTTAGTAACACTTGAAAAGCTAGTAAGCATATTATCAAATGATGTTATTGGAGATGTATTGCCAACTTCAATTCCGTCAAATGTAGTTAAAATCTGCGAGTCTCCATTACGTGATCCTACAACTAATCTATTGCCGTCAAAATCAACTGTCCATCCAAACAACTCTGTTTTTTCTTTTGAAGGGCTATAAAGTTCTTGTGCTAGTTCAAAAACTCCATATGTTTGTTTGTAAATATAAACCTTGCCTTGATCTAATATTTCTGTATCGTCGTACGGTGACCCTACTGCAATTAATTTTCCGTCATTGCTTATTGAAATATTGTTGCCAAAATTTGTATTTTTATTAGGAGCTTGTATTGTCTGATCTCTATAAAAAGACCCGTTTAAATTTCTATATACTTCAATAGTATTTGGCGTTAAGCCTGTATACACTGTAGTTAAAACTAAAACTTCACCGTTTTTACTTGTATCAAATGCTTTTGCATATTCTATTAAACCAGAGTCGTCAATTACAACAGTACTATCGTCTCCCACAATATTATCTGTTGTATTTGGTAGGAAACCTAAATAGTCAGTAACTTCGTCTATTACTGTCCAGTTAGACACATCAAATTCACCAGGGCCTGTAGTAGTAATTGCACTGTATAAATTATTATTATAATAAACTTTTTCATTAGTAAAATAAATTGTATTAGTATCAAACGAACCGCGGTAGTTTTTGTCTCTAGCAGATTCCCAGCCATATGTCGTTTCATTTATTTCGCCGTTATTAATTATATATAGTTTGCCGTTGTTGTTTTGGCCTCCGTTTGTAGATTTAACAAATAACCTATTAAAATCACCATTTGCTGTTAGATTTAATTCGCTTGCTAAGAAAGCACCACCTTGTCGATCAGGAACAATATAAGAATTTATCTTAATAAATTGTCCTATGCCCCTTCTTTCATAAACAGAATACATTCCTTCGTTTACAAGCTCTGAATACTCTGAGTTGTTAATCCAGTCCGAATTAACTCCGGCATTTGGAGTAGCAGGAATATTATATATAATATCCCAGTCATTATTGTCAATAGTTGGTAAGTTTGGTAGTCTAGGAATACCGCTAACTTCTTCTTCTCTATAGAACCAATATTCTCCATCCAAAATTGTATCTTCTTTAGTTGCAACATCATTATCTGTATCTTGTATTTCGATATCAAAACCAGCATCAAAAACAATAAATTTACCAATGCCCTGAGCATCAAATGGATAACAGCGTTGTTCTATTTGACCAAAAATACGTGACCCTGAAATTGGATCGTAAACTGGATCACCGGTGCCATCAGATAAGAATTCAATTTCTCTATTTTCACCAAAGTTATTACCTAATGCCCAAATGCCGCTGACGTTTTTAACATATATCCTACCGTTAGACGTATCAAATTTTTGATAGAATACAACTTCAGCAGTTCCTAAATTTGTTACATCTCGAACAGTTACTCCTACTTTAGGTTCAATTGGTATGCCACCTAAGTTTTTAGTAATTCTAAAATCAATATATCCATCCCAAACATCGTAAACTATTGATTGTTTATTAACAACTGCTGCTTCAAGACCTATTCCTTCTAACGATCTACTACCTAACTCATTTGTTAAAAACGGAGGTAATATATTATAGAATACATCTAATTTAGGATTCGATACGTCTCCTTGAATTACACCTTCTGCTGTTATCGAATCACTTAGTTCTTTAGGAGCTCGCATTAAATATAAAGACGATTCAAAATCGCCTGAAACATCTAAAGGTCCTGGATTACCTGAATAACTTAGTGTTATAACTTGAGAATTTTCCCCATCTAAACTACGTTCTACACTTGATGAATAATCTAAAACATTGTAATAAAACTTATCTGTGCTAATACTACCAGTAGGACTAAGATCAAAGTATACAAGTCCACGACCGATATCCGAGTTAATTTCGGGAACTGTGTAATCCGAAGGTGCTTCTATTCTCCAATACCCGCCCCACGAATCCTCAGAATCAACCGCTGTATCTATCGGTCCTATTGTTTCATATTCACCAACAAATTCACCGATGCTAGTTGTCAAAGATCCTACTGTACCAAATGTACCATTTTGTTCTTTAACGTAAATTACTAGTTTGGCTCCTACATTTTTTGTATAACACACTTCGCCAAACCCTGTTAAAGTTTCAATAATTTGACCTACTAACGGCGTTGTGTTTGAATTTTCTACATAAAGAATACTGTCAATTTTTTCAGTAATTATGTGACTATTAGTTAAAAAGTTACCGGTAATTTCTGGTATGTTGCCATTAAACGGTTGTCTACTTAATAAAGTATCAGATGCCTGGTTTGAATAAGTTAACTCATTCCAACGCAAGTGAATTGTGTCAGTTACTTTTGAACCTTGATACATATCAAGCGGTGCTTTTATCAACAAGTGATTAGTAATAAATTCTTGTTCTAAAAAGTCTGTTGAAAACGGATAGTCGCCTGTTAGTATTGATGGCTTAATATCATCATCTTCATTTAGCTGTGCAAGATCAATAAGTATTTCAGAAACAGATTCAAAGCTTCCAAACTTAATATTTTCAATTGAGCCTAATACATCTTTATTTGCTTTCCAAATATTGTCTTTATAGAGAACAATAGCTTGATCATTATAATTTGTATCTTCGCTATAATCTCCTTGATATGTAGAATTAACTTGTGTTGCATTGGGAGACCCAACTACTAGATATCTACCATTCGGCGATACTGCTATAGATGCACCAAAACGTTGCACATCATCTGGTTTGTTAATTTCAATAAAGTTAGATACATAATTAGACCAAGTTTGATCAATTGTTTCGAGAACTCCGGGCTCAATTTCTTGTACAGTAGACGTAAACGAACTAGACGCTTCATAATACTTTTTATCAAAAACAACAATATCGCCAGTGTCGTATCCTGTATTTCCTGTAAAAGAAGGATATGACTTAGCAAGACCTTGATCTGGATCTATTACTTGATTAAGCTGATATGACCCCGAGTTGCCTGCTCTAACATAAGTAAAGACTTTGCCGTCGACATTGTCAGGCGAACTAACTACTAATAATGTGTTGTTATCGTTTGCTGCAATAACTTGGGCATAGTTTTGTTTGTCTCCTGATTCAGAATTTTCAATAGTTTGTTGTACATTAAATCCTAAAGTATTATTAAATACTTTCCATTTTCCAGTACCGTCGTCGTCAATCCATACACGAGTAATAGCTTGCTTATATTTTTGTATTAATTCGCTTGCTTCGTTAAGATTAGAAGAACGTACACTTACAAATTTTGTTACAATAGGATTAGTTACAGTATCACTTTCTGTTAAAGTTGAACCTTCTACTGTAATTTTATTATTAAGAATTTTTGTTATTTTTGCAAATTCTGCGACTTTATTATCTTCTTCATCAGTGTATTCAATACCGATAATTTCGCCAACAATTAAATCGTTAGGAATAGTGCTAAACGATAACTCTGTTTGATCGCCTACACTAACAACGCTTTCTAAGAATATATCATCCTTTAAGAAAACATAAACATTCCAAGATTGTTTTACATTTCCTACCCAAACAAATTGTTTGTATCTAATATCGTTGTAATTTATATTAGCAATAGAATCGTATGTGTCAATTATAAAATCAACATCATCAGAATTTACATATCCAGCAGTCCTAACATATGTGTTATCGACATATGTTGTAGGAAACGGTGCGTGATTGTAATTTTCAGGTTTTAAGTAAGTTTCAAACGGTCTAATTCTATAAACTAAGTCGGTTTCATCACCAGTAACTGAATTTACTAATTCTACACTTTGAGGTTGTAGTCTAAACTTATCTTCGTCTAGAATATATTCAACTTCGTCGAACCCGTCTGCTGCACCATATTGTCCTACTTTAATAGCCCATTCTTCATAGAATTCTAAACTATCTTTATCTGCACTTCCTAGTACATCAAACAATTTAGTTAATGCATTTTGTGTGCCTTTGTCTTGTATAAATCCTTGATAAAATTTGTACTGACTTACGTCATCGTTAATAATGTTGGCAAGGTAGTCTCTGTTTTGATATCCAATTAAATGCTGTGCAAATTTTTGCTGTTCTAAATCAAAATTATCAGTATCTAGATCATAAAAATCAGCAAACTGATTTGTTTTATATTCAAAGTTTGGCATTAACTGCGATTCGGGCTTTTCGCTAAGTATTGACCACTGACTTGCAACAAATACTTCTGTTCCTGGAATTTTATTTTTAGCAATATAGTAAAACTCTTTGTATTTTACTACATCGCCTATGTTATAATCTTTCCAAGATTTCCATTCTGTAATAATTACATTGTCGTAAACAAACCCCGGAACATTAATAGAACCGTCCCAGTCGCTAGACTTATAACCTAATACTTTTATTCTTTCTTGTCTGTATCCAGGCTCTTGATCAAAGATAATATCTCCAAAAACTGTCTTATTATCAATAACAATAGCGTGCTCTTTTTGCACTAACGAAAGACGTACTGAATAAATTCCGTCCTCTGTTGCTTTTGGTCTAACAACAAATTCTTGAGGATTTTCTCTAGTTAAACTAACATTTTGTGGTAAAAGTTTTTTTCCATCAGCTTTAAGTAAGCTATATCCGTAAAACGTATCGTAAATATCGTCAACAACTGCATAGTTAGAATTAAATTTAAGTTGAAATGCTCCGGGACTTAATGTTATAACAGCCCCTTCTCCCCAGTTTTGAGTTGTCCAAAACATAAATTCCTTTGCACTAGTTTCCCAGTTAGATACAAAATTAGAGTTTTGGGCATAATAGTCAAACACAAACCCTTCAGTTTCTAGATAACGATTATACCCTAAAATAAAGTCAACTACTTCTTGAATTGTTTTAAACACACTTCCGTATGGAAGTTGTTCAACATTATTAGTAAACGCTTTTCTAAAATATGCTTCGCGGCCTCCTTCTTCTGGAATTTTAGGTATTTTAGCAAATTTTGTATCGTCAAATGTATTACTACTTGTGTGGGTTTCTGTAGCTCTATAATAAGAATTTTGATAGTCTATTATAGTTCCTAAAACATATGTTTTATTTTCGTTCCATTCTACAAAGCTAGCACTAATGCCGCCGATTCTCACTAGACGATCACTTTGCAATTCAACTGCTGGATAATAGTTAAAATATGGTAATTCTTGATCGTAGCCTCTTACTACAAATCCATATGACTGTTTTTCAACTATAACTCCGCTGTATGTGATAGTTTTAACTGGAGTACTTGTGTTTAGGAAAATTTGATAGTTTTCTTCCGGAATAAAAACGTTACCTTTATTAGTTGGTGTGCGACTATCTAAAATAAGTTTAAATTTATCCTTTGTAGTAAATCCTCCTAATTTAAAACCAATTTGATTATTAATAGTTGTTAATCTTTGTTTATACTCGTCATACGGCATATCTACTGTTGACACTAGATAATTGCTAATATAATCTATTAATCCCGATGTATACGTTCTAGTAGTTTGATTAGAAGTGTTAGGAAATTCTATGTCTGAAAGTTGAATTTGAGTATTGGACTTATTATAAATGATATCACCAGTAAGTCCTCTAACTTGTCTAATTCTATCAAACGCAGTAGAAAATACCTTAGCCGGCTGAGTTACAATTAACGAAACAAGTAATGCAAAAGGATATTCAGAGCTTCGTCGCCAGGCGTTTTCAACCGGGCTATAATCGCCAAATTTAAAATTATCATTTAATGTAGTCGAATTGTAACTTTCAACAAAACTGCTTAATACAGGACTAACTAAGTTTCCGTCATCGTCAACTGGAATGTGTGATGTTAAATTTTTTCTAGCAACTTTTTTGTTAGTTACACCCGGAGTATACGGTGTTCGAATAGTACCGGCTTCAATATCTTCCCACATTAAAAAGTTGTTTCTAGTGTACGGAGCACTACCGTACTGCTCGTCCCACCAGTCCGGTTTAATACTAAATCCTTGCATTTCCCAAGGATGTGTATGAGGGCGATCAGTATCATATGCGTATTTGTAAACAGCTCTCCACCATCCATTTACTGGATGTCCGCCGATGTCTGTCATCCCGGTATGGTTAAATGTAAAAGTATTTTCTCTTTCAAAAAAATCATGTATTGTATAATCTGAATCAACTAATTGTAACCATTGGACAAAGTCGCTAATCATAGGCTTATTAATTTGCGTTAAAGTTAGTCCAGTATCTCTACTGTGGCCGGGAACAAAATCATTAATATCAAATAGATCAGTATCATATTCAACTTTAAGATTATTAAAAATTCGTTTTTCTAATTCTAATAAAAGGTCATCTCTAAAGTCGTTATATCCTACAGTAATACTTCCATCATGTCCTTGTATTACTGTTGTAGGTTCTAAATACGTATTATCAATAAAAATTTCAGGAATAAATTTAGGATATATTCCTAATTTAGTTGGTGTTGGTGGAACAAAACTACCATTTGTCGATTCGTATTCGTAAATTTCAATTAAATCGCCTTGACTTTTATCAGCAGTAACAATAACAAATCCTTGATCGTTAAACGTATAATCTTTACCATATATTAATTGCTGTCCGTTTATGTAAACTTGTACAGCAGTATCACTAGGACTATTAACATTAAATATCTTTGACAATGCAAAGAAGTTATTTTCTGCATCTGTAATTTCAGAAATAAACCTAGACGATCCAGTATACGGAACCATGTCTGAGAAATAGTAAGGCATAGATGTAGTCTTATCCTTATTCATTTCAGTTAAAATTAGATCAACATGGTCCTTTATAGGACCACTAAATCCTAAATCTGTTGCATATTGAATGAAGGACCTTTTAAATTTGCCGTATTCACGTCTTGCATATTTTATTGCTTTAACAACATTTGCATCTTTATCAACAATATGATATAGCGGTAAGTTTAACGGTGAACTATGTTTTACTATTCTTTTTCCGTAAGTTGATAGACTTTTTAAATCTCTTAGATTGCTATTCCCAGGATAAATGCCGTTAAAATTATTTACTTCTTCAACCATTGTTCCAACATGGTCGTTTACTTCTCCTAGAGTAAATTCAGTTATATCAACATTTAATGGATTTCTTTCTAAGTTACTAGCAATTTCGTATTTTCCGTTTTCTGTTTTTTCAGAAACAGATCGTGTTTTAATAATAACTCGTTGTCCTAATTCAAGATCATTATTAAATTTAATTATTAAATTTTCATTAGGATCTATAGAAGTTGTATAATCAATATCCTCAAATTTTAAAGAATTATCTACAAACACTCTTAGCCACAGGTCTTCTAACAAACCACTTCTTTCATAAGTATCTACTGTAAAGAATGTCCTAGTATTATCGTTAACATACTGTCTAATAACAGACTGTGTACTATTAGTAGTTGCCTTGGTCCATCCGTTTAAAACTTCAAAACCTTCTCTTGAATTATATTTTCTAATATAACCTTCTTTAACTAAAGCTGTTACAGGTAAGTCTCCTATATTAGCATAAGTTAATGTATCAGAAGATAAATCATATTCAAATACAATATCACCAACATTTTCAATATTTCTATATGTTAATGGAAATCCTAATTCGCTATCGTTTAATCCTTGGCCTACTTTATAAGAAAACAATTCAGTTCCTTTAAATGTAGTAGATTCAAATTCATTTTCGTCTGAATAGCTTGTTCCGGATTCATTGAAAATATCAAATAACGGTGGCTGATTTAAATTTAACTTTTGTTGTGTTAATTTCCACTCAGAACCGTTAAACCAAAGCATTTTACCTTTAAAATCTGTACCCTGTTTACAGAGTACAACTTCATTTAATAATGGCAAGCTATCAGAAGTTTCCTTAAATGTAATTTGTCTACGATTTTGAAAATTAATAAATTCAACTTCAAAAATCTTACCATATACTAAAGGATCAGTGTCAGCAGTAAACAAAACTCTCATACCATTAGATAGATCTACGTCATCAATATTATAGCCTTCAGTTCCTTCAATAATACTAAAAACATCTTTAGTAAAATTATCTACTAAATCGATACTCTTTTTAACTTCTGTTCCGTAATTAAATAATTTTAAGTTAGGTTCAAATTCAATAATAGGTCGTGTTGCTCTGGCACTTTGATCTAGTTCGAGGGGCTGATTGTTAATTTCTGCACTTTTTTCAATTACACTTCTATGAAACCAACGATTATATTTTGACCACAAATTTCCATCTTGACTTGCTCTATTAATTGTAATATAATCTTTGTTAGCAGGATACCCAATTGCTTCCGAATACGGAAATTCGTCAAATCCTTCGTTATCAAATTCTACAATTAAATCTGAGGTGTACGAACTAGGAACATTAAGATCTTCTTCTGATTTAAGAACTATGCTGTCTCCAACTCCTTCTACATACCAAAAACCTGTTGAATATTTTTCAGGAGTAACATTTCCGATAAATTCTATTTTCATTCCATTAGAAAGTTCAATACCTGTTTCTGTTTTGTAAGTCTTTGTTCCTAATATTTCTTCTTCTACATTAATAGAGGTTGCTTCGTTAATGTCAAGAACATTTATAACATTACTTGCATATAAATCATTATCAGACATATAATAAATTAAATCAGGTGTACTTTGATCTAGTGTAACTTCAATTGTTCCTGTTTCTACTCCGTTACTACTTACTACTCCTGTTAAATTAAAGGCTGTATCTAAATCCCATAAATCTAAATTTAACTCTAGGCCAGATACATGTTCTGAATTACAAACATAGATTCCGCCATTAAAATTAATTATTTCACCTTTAACATATAAAAAATTAGGTCTATAAATTGGCGCCGTTGCTTTCCTAGATCTAAAGGATAAAGGATTGCCAGGGGTTTCAATTTCAAATTTGTATGTAATGCCTCTAAACAAGGTTAAAACAGGATTTTGTGTAAGTCCATCCGGTGTGAATACGTATCCGTAGTTCTCACCATTATTAACTGCGGTAACTTTAATAGTTTTTATTACATTGTCTTTTTCGCCTGCAATTTGTATAGGTCGCGGACCAGTAGGTAACCAATAGTATTCTCTAAAGTTTACAAACTTGTCCCAATCGATATTAGGGTTCCAAGCATAATATTCTTGTCTATTTAATAAGCTATGGTCAGATACGCTGCCACCTAACGAATTTAATTGATTAATATAATCGTTATAATCGCCATAAAAATCTATATTCCCTAACGAATCTTTTACAACAGAAGCAGGCTCAAATTGATAGTCTTCTCTTTGTTTAGAAACATCGCCAATATAAAAATCAGTTGTTTGAAATCCTTTAGCTTCTTTTTGACCAAAATAGCCATTAAGTTTTTCTGCAGAGCCAGGTTGAATTAGTTGATCAATTGTGCTAGAAAGGAATTTATTGTTAACTCTAGTTCTAAAATATCTAGGTAAATGATCCGAACTTTTGCGTCTGTCATCATCTCCAATAGGAAGATTTGTAGGATTTTGATCGTTATTATATGCCATTAGTAACTAAGGCCTCCATTAGTTGACATTGAAGTCGATGCACCGCTTTGGATGCCTGTATTAGTAGCAGTAACACTTGTAACAACTGCACCTTGTGACTTTAATCTACCAGCAGTAATAGCATCTATTACTTCTACATCCGACACTGTTGCACTACTAATAAATATTTCATCTGACTCTGATTTAATTTCTTGTAACGATCCATATGTTTGATCTTCTTGTATTGGTACAATAACAAACGTAACAAGATTTGGTGACAATTGACTCATTACATATGTAGATAATTCTGAAAAATAGAATCTGTCTCCGAAGTCCCAATTATCAAGTGAAAAGAATTTGTTTATTGCACTAATAACTTTTGATTTTACTTCGTTATCGTTTAACACTAAGTTAGGATTTTTTACAATTTTAAATGTTGCTTGCAAGTCTTCTTTCGCCTTTGATCCGAAAAGTACTTTGTACTTAACTGGATGATAGATAATTTCGTCACTTAATGATTTAATTTTATTTAAGTTAGTAGAGTAGCTAATATACAAATCGTCACTGCTAGGAGGTAATGGTTTACTATCTAAATCGCCATCTAACCACTGTCTGTACAATGTATCATAGCCCCTAGTTAACAGATATGTATCGATAATATTACTTGCACTAGGGTCAATTCTACTTTCTTGATCAGCGGAATGAACATACTGAAACTTTAATCCGTCTCTACCAATAAATGCTTTATAATCAGTAGTAATAGTTAATGTTGTAGTTGTTTCGTTATATATTTCAAAAATATCTTCTTCTAAATAATATAAAATATCACCGTCATCATATTTGCTTAACGAGTCTCTACTAGACTTTGAAAGTAGTATAAGTGCATTAGGATCTCTAAAAATATTATTCTTGTTTTCGTATAAAAAGTCTTCAACGCCATCTGAAGATACTTTTTTCTTTAAAAATACTAGTTTTTCGGTTATATTATTAGAACTAATATTAACTTCGTCTACTATATCATCAAATATTTCAGGATTATCTACAACACCGTCGTCGTCTTCGTCAAAGAAACTTACTTGTATTTTTTTACTATCAATATACCCTTCGGCATCTCTGTATTCTTCAACAATTTCCCAAAGATAGTCAGTATTAAAAGGAACTGATTCTGTAGGTTTATTATTAATGTTTAATATATTTATTTTATCTTTTACAACTCTTCCAGTACGATTGTTATAAATTTTATCACTACTATCGTAATAGAATCTTATGTCCTTATCACTTTCAAATATGTAACGTAGACCGAGATATGTAATGGTGTAGTTTTCTCCGTCAGTATTAAATTTTAAAATCCAACTTGCATCTAACTGTTGGCCTGTAGTATTACCAGTTTTACCTGTACTAAACTCACTATTTGCTGCTAAGTTATTTTCTGTAATTAGGCGCCATTCTCCGTCGGTTCTTGAATATCGCAATCCAAATGTTTTGTAAGAAAATATTTGAGCAGTAATCTGTGCTTGGACATCTGGTGTAAGAGTTGTCGGAAGTGGAGTTCTAATTTCAATTAATTTTGATCCTGTAGGAATGCTATCGTTAATGGTAATTGGGCCAGCACCGCTTTCTTGAATTTCAGTACCGTCTCCTATAACTGTTATAACCTTTACCCATTTATATGTTGATCCGCCTCTATAATCTGGTTCGCCTGGTTCAAGTTTGCCGTTTAAGAAGTGAAATCCTTCTGGTGGAATATACTTTAATAAACTATTTGGTTTAACAAATTTCATGTTAGATCCAGTAAATGATCCTATTTTAACAAGAACACCTGCAGCGTTAGACATTCTACCAGTAAAATTATTAGTATCTTCAGTAGTTTGTGTCCAAACTGCTCCTAAATCTTCAACTAATAATTTAGGAAATTTATTGTAATAATAATTTCGAACTTTAATGCTAGACAATATAGGTTCAATAGTGTTGAGTATCTGTCCTTCGATGTCTGTAAGAGTTTCGAACGAGAAGCTTGTTTTTAATGTTAAAAAATCTTTATAAACTGCGCCGTCTGTACCAAAAAGATTCGTAGTACTATATTTTCCAGTAGAGTCAACTAAGTCAAAATATCTACTAATACCACTTGACACTCTGTTTACACTTTTTGCTTTAACTATTTCTTGACTCACAGCAAGAGGACCTAGTTGATAATCTTCTCCAGTTATCATTCTATTTTGTGTATAATATGTACTAGGAGCATTTTTCTTAATGCTTGCATTAGTTTCTGATATTGTTGCATTGTCAACAGTATATTTTAATTCAAGAGTAATTGTTATAGTTTCAGCTTTACCTGCTTTTGATACATATGGAATACGTACAGCAATACCACGTAGACTGTCTGGTGTAATTATAAGTCTTTGATTTTTACTAGAACGATAGTATACACGGAAATTTCCTTGCGGTAAATTACCAAATGTACCATCTGAAAAGATTAAACTAATTCGGTCTTCAATGCGTGTTAATATACTATAAATATTTCTAATGCTTTTATTTAAACTATTATAAATTACATTGTTACCTTCAATAGCATCTACTTTTGTCCAAAGTTCTTGCTCATTTCCAATACTATCTAAGTTATATAACCAAACATCTGACTGATTAATGTTTCTTGCATCAATTGCTACAACTTGACTTGTGCTAGGATTTGTTACATTAAACTGCCCAGTATCAATTTTTCCTTGTCTAAAGTGTGTAAAGAATCCAGTATTTGAACTTGCAATGCCTCTACCATCGTCTCTGTAAAGGAATGCAAAGTTATTACCAGGGAACGGTGGCTCTTCGTATATTTCATTATCATTTATATCTGTCGAAACAACTTCAAATGCAACAGTTTTACCGTCAACTGTCTTTGAGAAACTATACACAGGAATTTCGTTGTTAGTTGAATTCATACGGTATTGTTCTGTTGGAACTCCGGAAATTTCTTCTGACTTCACAGGACGTCCAAAAGTACCATTAACAGGTAACGACGAATTCATTACTCTAATAAATTGTTCATACCAATCAGGATTTGAAGAATCATTCCATTGAATTGTTTGATTCTGAAGGTTAATTCCATTTGAATCAACTAGTTCTTCAGTTGTACTAACTGCTTCAATTTTTAAAAGCCCGTTTGCTGCTTGGTTACGCTTAGGATTATAGGAAAGCAATCTTGCTAAACGTAATACACTTTCGCGGCGTTCTGCTAATTCTAGGAAATTTTCTCTAGCATTTAAGTCAATACGGAAAGCAATGTTTTGACCTAAAAATGCAATCATATCAATTAGCGCAAGATATTCACTTGACTCAATATAATCGTTAAAATCTTCTGGATAATTTTCACGCAAGTAAGAGACCATTGTGCGTCTTAGATTGTCAAAATCGTAAGACTTAAAGTCTGCATTACGGAAACTTTGATAGACACGTTTCCAATCTTCTGCTAGTAATAATCTATTTTGTCTATCTGTAGATGACATGCTGTTTTCCTCGTTATAATGTATTTATTTTATTATATTATGTGCGTAGTTTATTTTATGATAAAAATCCAGCATTTTCATCAAATTTTAGTTTCATATTTTCAGAAATATTATAGGGTAGATAACTTAGTGTACATTCAATTTGTATTCCGCTTTCGTATGTAGATATTATAATATTATCAACATTTACTCGAGGATCATAATTAATAAGTCTTGAAACATTTTTAGTAATAGCGTCGCGAAGTTGATCAGTTAAAGGCTCAAATAATACGTCCCAAATAATAGTTCCAAACTCAGGATCACTTAATTTTTCACCTTGACGAATATGAAAGTGGTTAATAATATCTTGTTTAATAAGTGCAATATCATATAGTACCCATTCGGTTGCATCAGGATCAACTGTACTTATTCCCCTGTATGCTCTCGATTCTGGAATAGGAGACTGGGACTGGTTACCAGGAACTACTATTTGTTTGTAAATGCTTTTTTCTTGTGTGCTCATATCATATTTACCCTTATGTTAACTCGTAATTATCGCCGTCTTTATTAACTGTATACGTTTGTCCATTTCCTAATGTAACTTGAGATCCGTCTGAGTATTTTCCAGAAGCAACATCGTTAAGTATTTTTACATCAACAACAGGATCAATTCCTTCAGACGGATCAGCAGAGTTGGTAATAGTTGTAGATTTTGGAGTTTGTCCTTTTGCTAAAGTAGTTCGTAAATCAAGTAAACTACCAACTGCTCCTATTGTTTTAGATATTGCAGATCCAGTAATACTATTTGTAATATTGCTTAGTGCGCTAGGACTTGCAATTTGATCAATTGCTCCTACAATAGATTGTCCAACACTGTGTGTAATTTGAGAGGCAGATTCTGCTATAGAATTTGCTAAGTTTCCGACACTAAACTGTCCTACATTTTCTTGTACTCCCGAAAGTGCACTACTTACATTTTCAGGAACACCTGGTATCGCAGCATCAGGAGTAGACACTATTCCATCTGTAGGAGCAGCAGCAGGTGCTTCTGCTGTTTCTGGCGGAGCAGTATTTGGTTGAGCCCCGGCTTCACGTGTTGTATTTTGTCTAAATGTGTCCGGAGTTTCTGCAGAGGTATTAAACAAGTTTTCATGCTCACTCCAAGGTTCGTGCAAAGGAACTCTTGCGCTTGGTATAGCCGGTGTTGGGGCTGTAGGCGATGCAGAACTATGTGATCCAAGTATTTGATCATCACTTCCTGGGCGATCTGTCCAAGATGAACCTGCACTAGTTCCATTAACACTTCCTGCTGACAGAGAACCTGTGTTTGTATTTGCACTTATTATTGCACTGCCGTTTACATCTAAATTTTTCATGTTTGTATCAGGAGTATCTAAGTTTACACTGCCCGGAGCAGTTACGTTTGTATCGCCGGCTGCTTTTAAATTAATATCTGCTCCTGCTTCAATATTAACATTAGCACCAGCCTTCATATTAATGTCTGCTTCACTATGTACACTAATACTGTCTTGTGCATAAATGTCAATTTTTCCGTTTGCAGTTAATTCAATCCAAGTAGTGCCTCGTGCATTAGCAATATAAATTAAATCTTCAGTATTATGAAGTAAAATTTGATGACCCGTTCTTGTTCTTAAACGTACTAGTTCATTATGAGGAAGTGTAGGATCGCCGTCTGTTTCTCCAGCTTCGGCATTTGCATACTCAGGAGCTCCGTCTTTTGCTGGAGTTTTACGCAACAACGTAGCATCGCCGTCATCAAACACTAAACTACTGCCGCCTAATCTATTTTGAGGCATAGGAGTTTGTGCAAAATTTTCTCCGTAATTAACTCTAGGTGCACCCGGGCGCCTGTCTTGTGGCCCTGGACTACTAAATCCAGTAACTGCACTAGGAACTTCTCTTCTAGAACTAGTACTCGTTACACCCCTTATTTCGTCTTCAATTAAACCTTGTGTAGTTAACACATCGATAGCATCTTGATTTGCTGGTTTTACAAATTGTGTACTATTTCTGCCAGTACCGTCTTCGGTTCGTTTATTGTATTCTACAACAGGCAATTTTTTAGACTGATCAGAATCATTGTATGTACTGGAAACAAACGGATCAGGAGTCATAATATTTGTGTGTTCTTCAGGAATACAGCCAATCCAAAATGCTATGCCGCCTTCTGCAAAAATTACAAGAACCTTTGCACCAACATCTGGAGGAACTCCCCACCAGCCGTAGCTGCGTTGACTACTTACATGGCTTTCATTATCAGTTGTTCCTTGCAGTGACGTTATTCCGTGAAACGGGCTAAGATATTTTGCTACAATAATCTGACCTGGTGCATTTGTAGACTGTCCTGAATTTGTTGATGTTAAAAGTTCTACTTCAAGGTTTCCCATATACGTAGTATCTAGATGATTTCTAACAATAGCAATTTTAGGCTGCGAAGGAAACTGCTCCTTAGTGCCGCTTTGACTTGTTCTTTCTACTTGATTTTTATTAACTTTATCCATTACTATCCTATTTCCAGGTTAACTTCTTCCTGTTGCTCGACGTGCTTTTGCCAAATACGCATTATGTTGTTCTTCAAAATCGGCATTAACTTGTGCATCAGTACGATTATCTGCTGGTATTGTAGGAGCAGCGCCACTAACCGACGACGATATATTTCCAACAACATCAGTTGCAGCAGTATCTAATGCCGCAACACCATTTGCTACTGCGCCGCCTATACCTTCTGTTAATGTTGCACCTAATTGATCAATTTGACCTTGTATATCAGTGATAGCGGCATCAAATGCAGCAACAGGTCCGGATATTAACGGCGATATAATAGCATCAAGACCCTTTTCAATGATACTTTCTATAGAAATATCAATAGGCGATACACCTGTATCTTCTGGTTGATTTCTTCTTCTAATTGTTTTTAATTTTTGTGTAAATCTATTCTCACTCCAAGAATTAGTAACTTCTATTACTTGATACAGACCACTAAATGCACCAACAGCTTTAGTGCCTCCTGCTGGGAATTTCATAAATCCAGGATCTCGTATATCTACAGGAGTTCTAAAATTTATTAGAATATCTACTTCTCCGCTTTGATAGTCCATTGACCCGTCACTATTTAAATTAATAAAACCTGTAGGATTTGCACTGTAATTTCCCATTCCGCTATCTGTAATATAATACGGATCTCCCCAAATTTCAAAGTCAATGCCTACTAAATCAGTTTCACTATTTACAATTGCATCATTAAATGTTCTTGCAATTGCATTCTCAGGATGATTTTGTGGTCCTGACCCTGCTTCGCCTGTGTTTGTAGTAGGAACAGGTTTAGTAGCAGATATACCCGATGTTGACGAATTGGTATTGTCGCCTGAGGATGCACCGTGTACAGGAGCTTCTGAATTTACAACTAATCCGTTTGCGCCAAGTGTAATTTGACTAGTACTTAATTGGCCAAAATCACCATTTAATGCTGTAAAAAATGCAGCGTTAATATTAATATTAAAATCTATAATATCATCATTCTCACCAGTATATAAGTAGTCATATTCTTTAACAGCCTGACGTCTTAAATTTAAGTATCCTGGTGGTGCAGATGTAGGAGATGTAAATCTAGCTACTTGATTTTGAAAAGGCATAACTTTGTATACGTAAACTTTTGCTCCTTCACCAGTTGCAGCAACATTTGAGTTTCCTGGAATTAAAAATACATCACTTTCGATTCTAAACCAGTTTTTCATACCATTAGCATCTGGTTGCTCAGTTACAAAATTTCTTGCATATTCTGAAAGTAATATAACTTCTTCTATTATATTTTGTATTCTAGTTCCTTGAGCAAAAACAATTCGTCTACCTTCGTCACTTATTTTTATATTTCCGCGCTGAAAAATTCCTGGAGCATTTTCTTTATCTTCAACAAATCCTGGACGTCCAAAATACTGGGTTCCTTGGTCTAAGTAACTCTTAACAATTTTACTTTGACCTATAGAGTTTATGTTTTCTTCACTTTCTGCAGACTCCCTAATAGACTCGCCTACTTGACTACGTGTTACAACAATACCTAAGACTTTACTAATTTCTGCATCAAAATCTGCAGGTACTTCTCCGCCTTCGACGCCAGTTAACTGATCGTAAAGTTTTTGATTTTTGTCTTCTTCGCTGCCTGCGCCTTCAGTTCCAGGTTCAGCAGCAGACGCAGTAGTTGCACCTTGTAATGCTTGTGTTGCAGCACCTAGCGGAGAATTTGATTCGCTAGACATACTTTTAGGAAACATAATAACATATTCATCTGCAACTGTTTTGTTACCTGCTTGAACTTGTTCTTGTTCTCTTGAATTTAAAATAGTAGAAAGGCTCTGTGGCCCAGTTTGTAAAAGTTCTGCTATCGTTGCACCTTGTATATCTACTGTTACTGGAGACATTTGTACTTCGTCTGACATTGCAATTTCATGATAAGGTATAGCTTCAACAAAATAAGAACTACCAGCTTCAGTAACATCAAACTCAACGTTTGATAATTTTAATGGAAACATTCTAGTAGATCTAGCATCTTTAACAGAACGCCCACTATCGTCATAGCCGATAAAATCTACTTGTAACAAATATACTGCTTCTAAATAATTTGTATACCCTGCCTTTGCAGCAGCAATATGTAAAGCTTGTAAAAATAAACCCATACTATACGGTTCAGTAACATTAAAACTAATTGTAGTAGCATTTGTCTGTTGTGTTTTACTGTTAGGTGTTACAAGACATATAATATCAACATCTTCAATAAAGTATTCGCCGGTAATTCCGGCAGCACGTTCTAAAGGAGTTTTTACTTGGTCATTTCCTGTTCCGCCAGACTTTATTATTGTTACATCTGGTCCTTTGGACCTATATGTACCGTTTGGAGAGTTATAAGATGTTTTACTTACAGAACCAAAAGTAAAAATATTATTATAGCTTGCAAATTTAGTTAAAGAGTTAGGTTGTACGCCAACAGGACCGCCGCCTAAGCCGCCAAACAAGCCGCCTAATGCACCACCAATTGCATCATTTAGTGCGCCTCCAATTGCATTTCCTATTGCAGCACCTGGATTAGAAATAAACGAATCGACCGCGGCAACTGCACCTCGTGCAGAGTCTGCTGTATCTGCAAGAGCTCTTCCTAAAGGATCTAAAGAGATATTTGGAGACATTGGTAGCGGCTGTCTAAGTGCAGCACCTAATTGATCAGACGCTTCTCCGAGATCTTGCCCTGCTTGAGACAGTCTAGCTTCTAAATTTTGTGGTGAAAAAGGCACTGCGTTAGCCTCCTAACTTTGATGTAATATTTCGTTCTTTAGGCAAGTATATTTTTGTGCCTGGTCTAAAATCATATACAGGATCTTTTAAAACATTCATATTTCTCTGAGCAAAAACCCACCAATAACGCCTATCACCGTACAAGTCGTAAGCTAATAAGTCTGGTCTGTAAGTATATTGCGATTCAATTTCATATAAAATATCATCGTTTTCTGCAGGCACAGGTCTAATATTTAAAATTCCTAAATACTGTCCGTTAACTTGCCTAGTGTCTTTATAAGGACTTTTATCGTCATAATTAGCCATTAAATGTACCCGTCTCCGCCTAAAATATATCCGCCGTTAACAAATTTATCAAGACTAAACTTATTAACCTTGTCTCTACTGTATGCAGGAACCATCGAAACCGAAATTTCAGACTTAGTTGGAGCATAAGATCCGTTAAATCCAACACTAGCAGGTATATAATCTACATCAGAGGGCAGTGTAACGTTAAAATTTTGAATAACTACTGGCACATTATTAAAAACATAATCGCCGTAGCCGTTAAGCTTTGTTACTGGCGGAGGTGATCCTTTATTTGCACTGTCACCGTACGCCATTTTAGTTATACTTCTTAAAAAATGTACTGCGGCAATCCAATATTCAGCTTCTTTTGAATTCTCTACTGTAAATTCTCCTGTAATTGTAAATGCATCTACAGACGAATTGCTATAAATTTGAAAAGGATAATTACTATGTGTAGGTGTTAGTGCGCTATAGTTAGCACTATGTGTAATAAACACTTGCGGAGTGTAAGGAAACACCATAGAGTTTTGTGTTTCTTTTAATGGTGCTAATATTGTACTGCTACCATATGCTCCACCAGGTGGAACAGAAATTCTAACACGCCAGTCTGCGTTTGTTCCAGTATCCCACGTACCTGAAGCAAATGACGATGTATTATCTGGATTGGCTCCGGGAAGAAGATTAAATGTTCTTAATGCTCTGCCAAAATTTGTATCCGACACTTCATCAATAACAGTTTGCTTTGCAGTATTAACAAGACTATTACCTAGATTCTTTAAAAAACTCATAATGCTCTCCTATATACATTATTTAGTTGACTTTTTAAAGTATGTATATTATAATAGTTATAACACATTTACATCAGGAGATCTAATGAGAAAAGTTAACTATCTTAATAATAAAGATTTATTATTAGAAATACACAAATCAAAATCATCGTTTTCAAGCTTTGTAGAGTCACAATATGCACAATATGATATTATTCTGCCTGATATTGACAAAATTAATATTAGAACAATTGCCGAAGCAAAGCGAAATAAAGCAAAAAGACTAAGTCAGGCTGATTATCAAGCACGCAAAGAAGCAGGTGAGAAAGTTAAACAAGCAGAATGCGAGGTTGACTATAGAAAAATTACAAAAGAAGAACTAATTTTCCGTATTATGACATTTGATCATATTCCGGAAGAGCCAGGGCGTAAAAAGAACCCTAAAACAATAGCAGATACTAAAGTTAAACTAAATTTTCCTCCATACCAACATTATAAATTTAATGAAGACGGCGAATTAGTATGTGTTGGAAAAAGTCACTGGGAAGGAGGCATGGAGAATGGTTTCTTTAATCTTAAAAAAGGTCAAGCAACTAACAAACTTGCCATGATGTGGATGAAACTTGTTGATCGTTATGCTACACGTGGCAATGTACGTGGTT
>ERZ1048068.252-NODE-252-length-49485-cov-13.917702_pt1 | contig 49485 bp, 45 predicted proteins | sample MGYA00383098_ERZ1048068 | MGnify/ENA primary metagenome ERZ1048068 (study PRJEB29581, sample SAMEA5548368) | metagenome | biome: marine; feature: coastal; material: water | depth 1 m | study: Short-term variability in the microbial, nano- and picoplankton...
GGTTCGACTCCCCTCGCCTCCACCATCTAAAAAGAGCTCAGGGTAACACCTGAGCTCTTTGTTTTTAGGGATTAACAATAAATCTATAAGACTGGCCAGATTGCAGCTTGGGGCTATGCCTGCCACGGTTTGGGGGGATCCATGTAAATGCCGGCATTGAAGGCTCACTATTATCCACGTAATTTGAGCATATACCTTAGCTAGTTTCATATTAAAGGTCATAATCTGGGCCGAAAACACAATGAAAATTAAGCGTTACGCTTTCAGGTGAGAGCCGAGTAAATTAAATCAATGCGGACACTCAGAAAATTGCTAATTGCTATGTAATTCATAAGTAGTTAAGACATCTTTACATCATATCGACCGTATTATGAGCTCTGATCTTAAACCCTTATTTAGCACTGGAAGAGAAGTCGGTGATTACCTACTGGGGCCATTAATCTACAAGGGAGCATCAACCTCAACGTGGGAAGCTACGCAGATCTCCGTGCGACGACAGGTGCTCGTCTGTAACCTTGACGATGAATTTATCGCCGACCATGAAACCCGACAGGAATTCATTGCCGATGTGAAAATGAAAGCAAGTGTGGATCACCCGCTGGTGGCCTCCATTCTGGAAGCCGTCAACGAAGGCAACGCATGCTATTTTACTTATGAGAAGGTTAAGGGTAGAGATCTAGCTGAGCTTCATAAACGCCAAGAAACTCTCAAACCACTGCAAATCGCCCGTATTCTCAGCAATGTTTCGAGTGCTTACGAGCATATTGAATCACGTAACATCGCCACGATAAGTTTATCACCTCATGATATATTTGTAGACCAAGACCATCACTGCCGTATCTCTAATTTGGCAATTTCAGGTCAAGCTAGCCATACAAGCACCAAGGAAGATAAGGAATTACTCGGACAATTGTTGCAAGACATGATCCAGCCTAATGAGCCAGGATCAACCCGAACCAATACGCTGCTTGGGTCGATGGCGTTACTCAACAATACTCAGCCCAAGTCATGGGGACAAATCCATGCTCTCTCAGACGAAATAGAACGGCAATTGAGGAGACAAAGCGAGAGCGTGAAGCTCAACACCTCAAGCATGCCGATTGACTCGACCAAGCGGCATTACCTTCACATTTCTACCTTCGCGGGCAAGTCCCTAACACTATTGGCAACACTTCTAATTATTACCGGCCTGAGCTTTTACCTCTTTTCTAAAAAAACCAAACCTGAAAAAAGAGTCCTCACAGATATGGTTAATATCGCGGCTGGCAAATACTCGGACCCTTACGGATTCCACCATAAAGTTCGTGGGTTTTGGCTGGATACTCACGAAGTTACGATCGGGGAATATGCAGAGTTCATCAAGGCGGTTGAGTCACTTCCCTACGATATGCAGGATGTTTACCAGCATGAGGATCAACCCGACTACAAAACGTCGCATATCCCCGATGATTGGAATGGTCTTTACACGGCAGCTAAAGAAGGCGGCACATGGAATAATCACAAAATTGGACTCTACCATCCAGTGGTAGGAGTCGATTGGTGGGATGCTCATGCTTACGCAGAGTGGAAAGGTCGCAGCCTAATAAGTTATCGCGATTGGTATGCTGCTTGTTCATCAAGTTGTGAACCAAGCAAGCTTCAGGGCACGGGATATGTGGCAGTCGATGAAGCTGAGCAAACCACCATTGGAATTTTTGGTATGGCAGGGAATGTGTCAGAATGGATGCGTGATCCGATTCTAAACCCAGCTGATCCATCAGCGCCCCCGCGCTACATGGTTGGTGGAGCCTCTTATATGCGGCCAAAATATGGGGCTCAAGCGCGCGAATGGATAGACAGCCGTGATTTCAGGAGGCCCGATATTGGCTTTAGAACATGTAACAACTCGAGACAGTAAGATTGACGCAGCTCACCGAAGAGCTTAAACCTTAGTAAAGCCATGACGAGCAGACTATTTCTAAAACACACCGCCGCAATACTCTGCGCTCTCGTCACCATCCTCGCCGCGATACCCGAGGTGAATGCACAGCTCGCTATTCGATTAGAGTTGAGTAAATCGAGTTACATCGTTAATGAGCCAATCAAAGCTAACGTTTACATCACAAACAATGCCGGCCGAGAAGTAACACTAAGCAATCAAAACGGTAGGCCATGGCTAGATTTTAATATCTCCGCTCGGGGCCGAGGAGTCACACCATCAAGACCTACCAAATATGGGGCAGTCGTAATCGCCACAGGAAAAACGGTTGTGCGTTCTGTGACACTAAACTCAACATATGCACTTGATACGATGGGGAATTACATGTGCCAGGCCTATGTGCAAATGCCAGAGGCTGGGCGTAACGGTTTTATCTCTAATCGAATTTCTTTCAACGTCATGAAAGGGCGTGTAGTGTGGAATCAAAGAGCGGGCGTCCCTGGAGCCCCTGATGAAATTCGGGAATTTGAGCTTCTCACCTACAGTGGCAACCGCTCAATAGAACTTTTTGCACACGTAACCTCTGTAAACCGAAATCAAGAAATCGCCACGATTCCGCTGGGTAAAATCATCAGCTTCCGCAAGCCCACTGGCAGCCTTGATGGCGCCAACAACATGCATGCACTCTACCAAGTAAAACCCAATATGTTCGGGCACAGCTGTATCACTCCAGGTGGCATCATACGATTCACCAGGTATCACAAACGCGGCTCAGGAGGAGACCCTCGACTGACAAGATTTGCTAGTGGTGAAGTTGTCGTTGCTGGCGGCGTCCTCTACGACCCTGTGGCTGAGGAGGCACAACGCAAGAAAGTGCGTAACGCCTCAGAGCGCCCACCGTTTATCTATAACTAGTGACTTCCCATCTCTACGAGCTACTCACCACCAACTGATTCATTCACTCACCAAATGTCCCGCTTTGCCCTGCGCCTCATCTGCATCAGCATTTTTGCCATCATCGGCACGACCATCCCGCAAGCATCTGCCAAGAGCTTCAACTACGTCATCATCGATGCCGGCCATGGCGGACATGATAAGGGTGGAAATCACGGGCTAGTCTATGAAAAGCACCTCGCCTTGGACACCGCTCTGCGTCTGGAATACTACCTAAAGAAGCGAGGCATTCGCACCAAACTCACACGGCGTAGCGACGTTTTTGTCACCCTACCAGGCCGTGTCAGCATAGGAAACCGCTACCGCAATTCGATTTTTGTAAGCATCCACTACAACCACGTGTGGAAGCGCGACCCTTATGGCCTTGAAACTTTTTATTATGGCCGTGAGGGCAAAAAACTTGCGACACACATCCAGAAAAAAATCTGTAACAAATTAAACACCATTAATCGTGGCGCCAAGCAGTCCAAATTCTACGTTCTCAGAAACACAAAAAATACCGCCGTTCTTGTTGAATGCGGTTTTGTCAGCAATAGCAAAGAGCGCGCACGCATGAAAAAAGCGTGGTATCGCCAGTCCCTCGCCGAGGGCATTGGTGAAGGTATCATGAAGTATAAAAAGAGCTGGTAAGCCAGCGCGTTATTTTACTTCCTGAAAGTAGCCGGCACACTAGCAAGATTAACCTGCCGAGCTGGAACGGGACATTATCCCCTTGCGCGATGCATGGCGCGCAGAATGCAGTAAGAGCTTTGCCACATCTGTCCACTCCGTCTTATCTGCTTCGGCCAGTGATTCCGCCATATTACCTCCACTGCGAAATAACAGCTGGTATGCGCGCTTGATATCGGATCTTTCCTTGGGTGTGAAGCCACCACGCCTCAGACCGATAACATTCAGGCCTGCAAGTTCGTTGCGGCCATGTGCCATACAATAGGGAGGCACATCGCGACTCACAACAGCATTCCCCTGAACAATAGCATATTGACCAATATGAATAAACTGATGAAAGGCACTTCCCCCACCAAGAAATACATGATCAGCCAGCTTCACGTGCCCCGCAATGAGCACATTATTTGCGAGTGCATTATTGCTACCCATTTGCACATCATGCGCAAGATGAACACCAGTCATTAAAAAGTTCGCGTCACCTACAATAGTGCTACCACCATCGGAAGCACTACGGTGAATCGTAACATATTCACGAATCTTATTATTGTCGCCTATTTCAACATTGCTGTGAGTTTCAGCATTGAATGAAACGTCCTGAGGGTCTGCGCCAATAATACTTCCGTATCCAACTGAGTTATTGGCTCCCAATTTAGAATTTCCCGTGATCCATACATGCGCGCCGATCACTGATCCTGGACCAATTTCAACTCCACTGTCGATAATACTAAAAGGGCCAACAGTAACGTCTTCTGCTAAGCGAGCACGCTCACTGACAATGGCACTTGGATGAACTTCAGGCATAAAATCAATGTATTTGCGGATCCTCGATTTTCCAATGAATAAATCTCACCATACTCAGCTAGCGCTCAAATCAAGCCAACACACCAGCTGCTGCAAAACTATAATACGGACCTGCATGATGATCAGAAGCTCGCCCTACGATGAGGTGATCCACAAAGCGCACACGCATAGTCTCAGAAGCATCACGAATTTTTTTGGTCAACACGACATCTTGTCGACTCGGGCTAGGATCTCCTGAAGGGTGATTATGCACTAATACAAATGAAGCCGCACCGTGTATGAGCACATGATGCAGAACATCGCGTGGCTCACATAACGCAGTATCCGCATTGCCTTTACTCAGCTCAATGGTTCGCGTGGCACGCAACTTAGTGTCCAACAGGATAATCAAAACATGCTCTCGGCTCTCATGCGCTAACCTTGGCGCCATGGCTTCATAAATGGCTTCAGCACTATTCATGACAGCTCGATTCATCTTCTCACCGGCAGAGCGCGCACCCAACTCGAACGCTGCAATCATCTGCGATGCTTTAGCAGGCCCCAGGCCATACTCCGCAGAGAGCTCTTTAACACTTAGCCCACCTAGCTCAGTAAGACTTCCATATTTTTTGAGCAAGCGTTGCCCGACTTCAATCGCACTACTACCAACAACACCTGTGCGCAAAAAAATAGCTAATAATTCGGCATCACTGAGAGCCGCAGCACCAAGACGAGCCATGCGCTCACGAGGTCTCTCGTCAGCAGGCAAATCAGGTATCGTCGCCATCTTAGCTGAAGTTAATCTGGCAAATAGACCATCGCACTTGCCAGAGCAGCAATGCCCTCCTTACGACCTACAAAGCCCATGGTCTCGTTGGTAGTCGCCTTGATGCCAATTTGACCAGTAGTAACTCCGAGCGCTGCTGCAATATTCTCCTTCATCGCATCAGCGTGAGGAAGTACTTTGGGAGCCTCAGCGACCATGGATGAATCAACATTCTGAATTACTGCACCGTGCTCGGCACACAACTGCCGACACTTTTCCAAAATCTTAAGCGAAGAAATGCCTTCGATACTCTCATCCGTGGGTGGAAAATAATAACCGATATCCGGCAATCCAAGCGAACCTAACAAAGCATCAGCGATAGCATGACTGAGAACATCCGCATCGGAGTGCCCCGCAAGTCCATGGCTATGCTCAATTTCCACCCCTCCCAATATCAAAGGGCGATTTTCAGCAAATTGATGAACGTCATATCCTATTCCAGTGCGATACATAATGCTTATTAAGAAACTCGAGGTTAGAAAATCAAATCTGCTTTGGCCACAATCAGAGAGTCACAGTGGCTCCAATACCAAGGAGATGCAAAGTGCTCCCTTTGGCGGCAAAGGATCCCTTGGCTACATCATGGTCGATTTCAATATATGGGAAGGTATCAAAGTGGACACCCACGACTTGCTTCACGCCTATCCAGTCAGCGCAGATCGCAGCATCAGCATGACCCATGGTAAAGTTGTCACCGACACAAAGAACCGCCCAATCAAGCTGATGGAATTCTCCGAGCATTTTCATATCGTAGGTCAATGCTGTATCACCAGAGTAGTAAAAATTGGTCTGTTCAGATTCCACAACAAAGCCTCCCGGGTTGCCACCATAGCTTCCATCGGGCAGCACCGATGAGTGCACCGCATTGACATACTTTACCTTGCCAAACGGAAGCTCAACCGCACCGCCGTGATTCAGCGGGTGAGCATTAGTACAGCCTTTCTCCGCAAACCAACTCACCACCTCATAGTTCGAAATCAATACTGCACCAGTGCGCTCTAAAACCTCAACAGCATCGGCAACATGATCTTCGTGACCATGAGAAATTAGGACGTAATCGGCTTCGATAGAAGCCAAATCAATCTCATTGGCTAAGGGGTTAGGTGTGATAAAGGGGTCAAAGAGTATTTTCTTTCCCGCCAACTCAACACTAAAGCAGGCATGTCCGTAATAGGTTAAATTTGTCATGGTCGTTGCGTTTGTTGATCGTGAAGATATCACAATTGCTAGGATTGCACAAAAGCATCCTAGCCAACTAACTACCAGAAAAAAAGACCGCCGGATAAACCAGCGGTCTTTCATTTTAAAAACGATGCAGCTGAGTAAAGTCTTGCTCGCTGCTCAATAACCCAGCCTAGCGTGCTGGGATAGCTGGGCCTCCTGCTGGGGCAGCTGGTGCTTTCTCGATATTTACAAGCTCAAGCTCAAAAATAAGAGCGCTATTTGCACCAATCTTGGGTCCAGCCGCACGAGGGCCGTAAGCGAGATTAGCAGGTAGGAAAATCTTCCACTTCGATCCAACGGGCATGCTTGTAAGAGCCTCCTTAAATCCCGGAATTACCTGAAGCGTCATTGGGAATGTCTGACCCTCTGGAGATTTATCGAACTCTGTGCCATCGATCAATGTGCCACGGTAATTTACCATGAAGCGTGTGTTGTTGTCTGGGGCACCACCTTCAGGAGCCACATACTTCTTGTCGCCTCCTTGCTTAAGCACTTCATACTGCATGCCGCTTGCTGTCGTCTTGACCCCCTCACGCTTACCATTTTCGGCCAAGAACGCATTACCTGCAGCGAGGTTTGCTTCACCTACTTTTGCTTGTCTGGCCTGCACGGAGTTTCCAAGTGCCTCCATTGCAGCGCGCAACTTTGCTTCTGGGTATTCTGGCTCACCCCCCTTGAGGCCTGTGGTGAAGCCCTTGCCGAAAGCATCCATGTCAATATCGGTGGTCTCGAGTCCAGAGGAAGCAAAACGCTGTGATGATTGTAAGCCGAGAATGTAGGAACTAATGTCCTTCACTTCAGCGTCGGTCAGTTGAGGTGCCGGAGGTGTTGTCGGGGCAGGCGCAGCAGCATCCTGAGCATTGACTGTGGCGGTAGCGAGAACGCCAGCAAGGCCAGCGACTCCAAGAACAGAAGTAATAGTTTGTTTATTGATCATTTGATTAAATAGATAATTTCAAAGCAAGCTAGGGCTCATTATGCTGCCTGTCCAGAGGTTTATCTCCACGGATGAACGCCAGGGGACAAGAGCTATTTGAGGTTGGATTTTCCTCTTTTAAAAACTAAACTATAACTATGCTACGAATTCTCTTAGTCGAAGACGAAGTTGCCATAGCCGATACACTCGTCTACGCACTGGAAACAGAGCATTTCGAGGTCACTCATGTCACCACTGCTAGCGATGCCTTAAAACTCTCTACCGACGATTATCAGCTCGCCATTCTTGATGTCGGCCTGCCAGACATTTCAGGCTTCGACCTGTGTGCGCAGATAAGAAAATCCTCTGCCATGCCCGTGCTATTCCTTACCGCTAGGGACTCAGAGATCGATCGTATTCTCGGACTTGAACTAGGTGGTGATGACTATGTCACAAAGCCGTTTAGCCCGCGTGAAGTCGTCGCCCGCATACGCGCCATTCTAAGACGTGCAGGCACATCAAAAGATGGCAAAAAAACTCAGCATGAAACTATTCAAGGACAAAAGCATGGGGCTCTCGAGCATGACCCCGCTGCTATGACAATTTCATGCATGGGCAAGCGAATGAACCTGACCGCCCACGAGTACAAACTTCTCGCAGCATTGATGAGTCAACCCGGGCGCATTTTCACACGAGACCAATTGCTCATGAAAGCTTGGGAAGACCCTGGATCAGCTATGGACCGCACTATTGATGCGCACATCAAATCACTCAGGGCTAAAATACGCGAGTGCACACCCGATGATAGTGACCCGATTGAGACTCGCCGTGGACTTGGCTACACACTGAGCTCGGAATAAGCTCATCTGCCAGCATTAGCCGATTGCCCAACACCATAGAATCTATGCGATTAACCCGAGTCACTCTCCTCTGTTTAGCCCTTATCATCAGCTTCGGGTTTTACCGACTGATCGTCTATATTTTAGAAGACATTGAAGCGCAGACATTTCAAGCTACTGAGGAAATGATGGTTGATATCTCTCATGTCATGGCTGGCATGATCGAGGATGGAATACAAAACGGCGAAATCGACCAGCAAAGCTTAAAAAACACCTTCAAGCAGGCACAAAGCCACAAGATCGAAGCTCAAATCTATGGTCATAACAAAACAAATTTAGGCCTTAACGCATACCTTACTAGTGCCTCTGGTGAAGTAGTCTTCGACTCAGACAATGGACTCAGAAAGGGGCAGGATTTCTCAGGCTACAATGACGTGATACTCACTCTAAGAGGTGAATACGGTGCACGCTCTACCAGAGTCGATGCCAACGATCCAGGCAGCTCCATTCTTTACGTCGCCGCTCCTGTATATTCAGGCAAAGATATCATCGCCGTTCTTACCGTTTACAAACCACAGGCCGATGTCAGCCACTTTATTAGCCAGCGGCAGGAGAACATTCTATCAGCCACCATTCTTATTGGCGCAGGCGTTATTCTGCTCACTGGCGCTGTGTTTATATGGCTATTTAAGCCGGTTGGCCGGCTGACAAACTACGCTCAATCAATCACCCGAGGTGAACGCCCCGCGACACCCAACCTCGGTGGAGGACGTGAGGTCAACACCTTAGGAAAAGCTCTCTTTGATATGCGTGAAGCTTTGGAAGGCCGGCGCTATGTAGAGAATTACGTATCCAGCCTAACCCATGAACTAAAAAGTCCACTAGCCGCTATCAAAGGAGCAGCGGAACTACTGCATGAGGATATGCCTACCGAAAAAAGGGTGAAATTCATACAGAATATTCGGCGTGAAACCGAGCGCAGTGAGTGCCTCGTGCGCGACCTTCTCCAACTTGCCGAACTTGAACGTAAAGCCCAGCTCGAGAATCAGCGCAGATTTGATTTATCTCAACTATGCTACGAAATCATCCATGAAGCCGCAGCACATATGGACGAAAAAAACCTCACCATTGACTCACACATACTGGCTAATATCAAGATTACTGGCGACGCCATGATTCTCAAACTTGCCATCAACAACATTCTCGAAAACGCGATCGGCTTCTCCCCTGAAAAAGGTAAAATTACCTTCTCTCTCAGCTCAGCAAAGGGACAAGCCATCCTGACAATCCGTGATCAAGGGCCAGGAATCCCTGAGTATGCTGAGCAACGCGCTTTCGAGCATTTCTACTCGCTACCACGCCCCCATAGTAACTACAAAGGCACAGGGCTTGGACTTCCGCTTGTGCTTGAGGCCGCCAAGCTTCACGGCGGAAAGGCGAGCATCAAGAATCATACCGAAGGAGGCTGCACGGCCAGCATCCTACTTCCCATCACATGACTCCTTGAATCGGTTCGCTATACTGCTGATGCCAAGCGATCTTGGAGCCATCGCCGTAGTGCCTCTGGACTCATGATTGCGGGGTTGCCATAGTCTTCCTCGCCCGCGTGCTCAAGCTCGGGGGGCAAATGGTCGATAACTTTTTCAAGATCACGGTAATCCTTGATCTCCTCACGAAGTACCGCTCCCATGGCCGCGGCATCACCCTCGGCAAACCCATATTTTCGGACCTGCTTTTCCAAGCCAAACAACAACGTCTCCCAGGTAGTCATCGGCCCTTGCGTGATTGATGCAGACTCTGCAGCAGAATCAATAAAGGCGAAAGCAACTTGCTCAATATCCACTTCTCGTTTCAGCGCAGCTAGTATCCAGTCTGTATCAAATGAAAAATCATAAACGGTAGGTTCTGTAATCATCTCCTTAAGCAACTTGCTCTCATAAAGCTTAAACGCTGCCTGAGTATCAAGTATGCCTTGGCAAAAAACAGCATGCCCAATCATTCTCTGCATGTGGCGTAATACCTTGATGCCAATTCCCCACCGAGCACCCTCTTTCACCAATACTGAGTCAGAGTGCTTACGATCACCCAACACCACAGGTATTGCTGCATCAACATATGGCTGCAACAACAAACCAATCTGCCCAAGGTGTACTGAATTATCAGCATCCGTATAAACGACCGCATCAGCGCCGTCATCAATGGCGCTCATCGCGCCCATAATAATCGCACCGGCCTTGCGGGAATCATCAGCAGAGGCAAGATGAGCCAGAGGCCCGTCATTAGCAGGTAGAGCATCACTGAGGGATAGTACAGTCACCCTGTCCCCGAGCTGATGCTCAGATGCTACACGCTTAGCGATGGATCCACTTCCGTGAGGGCAGCCATCATCCACCGCATAAAGATGCCAATCGATTGGTGATTCTTTGGTCGCCCAATCAAGTTGCTCAAGCTTCGCCACTAGAGAATTTTCACCGTTGGGGTTATTCTCACTCTTGGGCAAAAGACGATTTTGCTCGCCCCACATCGCAAACACGACAGCCACTTTTCTAGGCTGCTGATTTCCAAGTATCCATTTTTTTGAACTCGCCAATAAACCCGCCATACGCGCTTCCATTGGAACACCCTTTGCTCTCAACTTATTTCTTAAGTCCTCGATATCCCCATCCTTCAATAAATCTAAAAAACGTTCAGTAAGGTCCAAAACGCTCTTTTGATGCGATGGATCAGTAAGATCAAATTCTGTTTTAGCTGCTTGGATGAGTTCTTCGGTCATGAGATGCAAAAACTATCAAACTACGGGTAGTTGATCGACTCCAATTCTTGCTTTTTAGCTCTGGCTACATCATTAACTTTCCCCTTAATTATAAAGCCATGTTTATTCGTCTACTCGTGATCAGCCTTGCCATCAACTTACCTCCGAAACTCATCGGAGCTGAAGCCAGCGCATCATCTACAGAGCAAGCAGTGATCAAAGTCACAGCAGCCAATCGACTAACACTCAAAACTCAGAGCGACCTTCACTACCAACTTGAACAAAAACAAGAACACAATACCAACTGGGAAGCTGTAGGTGCACCGATTGTGGGCACAGGCGAAAGCATAGACCGTTATGTGAAAGCTACACCAGAAGGTGGTGACATTAAATACCGGCTCAGAAAGCTGACCAAGCAATGGGTGATGGTGTGGCATGATGAATTTAATGGGCAAAAGCTCGATCCTGCCAAATGGGCGCGCGAGGAAAATGGCTATGGTGGAGGTAACAACGAGCAACAATTTTACAGCTCGGATGAGAAATACTGCTACACCAAAGACGGCAAACTCAACATCTCGGTCTACCGTGATCCACACACGACCGTGGACGGTAAGACCCAACCGTATTCATCTGCCAGAATAAGAACACTGCACCGAGCCCAATGGCAATACGGCCGATTCGAAATCAGAGCCAAAATGCCCGATGGCCATGGGATCTGGCCTGCTGTATGGCTACTGCCCACACAACCTCGCTATGGAGGCTGGGCATCATCAGGGGAAATTGATATTATTGAGTCTCGTGGTAGCGAGGTAGCTAAAACCACAGGGGCACTTCATTTCGGCGGCCAATGGCCAAGAAACACTTACTTATCGGGCGCATATTCATTCCCTGAGAAAAATGCCTCACAAGCATTTCATACATACACACTGGATTGGAACAAAGATCAAATCAGCTGGGCAGTTAATGGAATGACCTACCAAACGATCAAAAAAGAACAGTGGTATTCCGAGCAAGCGCCAAAAAATGCAACCGCCCCCTTTGACCAAGCGTTTCATTTAATCCTCAATGTCGCCGTCGATGGTAGATTCTTTGAGGCTACTACGCAAAATTCGAGACAATTACCAGACAGCGCATTCCCACAAACCCTAGAAGTCGACTACATACGAGTCTATCAGTGGGCAGAGTAAGGCCTAGCCAAACCCCTCATTTACCACTCTTGCCAAAGTATTTCTCACTGCGGTATCGCAACCATACCCGCAGCACCTGTGGCACCTGCTCACGCTGCATTTTATCCAAGGTCTCGTAGAGCTTAATGGCCTTCTCGCGCTCCCCCCTACACGCCCGATTATTATGCGCATCCCAATAACTACGCGCAACACGTATACGACGGCACACCTCTTTAATGAGAGCCTTTCCCTCTAAAGGCTTGTCGGATTTATTTTTTTTAGCCGGCATATTAAAGAATGGGCATTCCTTCGCTGTTTGATTATCCCATAGACCCTCGTTTTGATCAAGCCGGCGCCTCAAAGGCTTAACCATCATCATGGCGCGCAAATGCTACACCGCACAGCAGATCAAAAAAACACACAAACTTTAGCTGGTCATCACCGGCCATAGGGCTACAAACTTTAGCCATGGTGCAGCCAGAAATAGATGGAATGGAAGTCCTGAGCCCTGTTGGCGAAGGCGCTTGCGGTTCTATTTTTATTGCCCGCGATCTTGAAGAAAGCGAACCCACGCTGCCGGCAACGACGTGGTACGCCGTTCGTGTGTTCAATGCCATAGCCGTTAATCGGCCTCTGATCGAAAATATGGTACGGAGGCTTCAAAACGGCTCATATCCGAAATCGGTAGTCCCCATTGTTTGGAAAGCCTCCAAACAAGGTAGCAGCTGCATGATCATGCCGATGCTCGCCGACGTTGATGAAGACAAGTTGACCATCGCCATCAGGTCTTTGCAAGATCGCTTGGATAACTACCCAGAAACAGATGCATGGCCTGTTGTTGAGCAACTGGCCCGCGCCCTGGGAGAAATGCATCAACGTAAAATTGCACACGGCAACCTCAAGCCAGGCAATGTTTTCTTCAATGAAGACGACAGCCTATGCCTAACGGATTTTGCAATGGGCCAAATGCCAGGCGTCAGCATGTTGCCATTCACTGACGCTTTGCTTTACGCTCCACCCGAGCAACTTCGTGAGCCAGATGGCTATCTCGAAGGCAAAGGTTATGCCTGGGATAATTATGCCTTTGCCGTTATCGCCTTCCGATTACTAACGGGGAAATTCCCACGTTGTGAGGCCACCTTTCATCAAGTAGCCCCAAAGCCAGGCGAGGGTCATGTCACGGGTATTGAGGCTGACCTCATCAAACTTGCTGAGCGTCTTGAACATCGTGAGCTAGAAGGTTGGAGTAGTGAAGCAAGCGATGCTCTGGAGCGTAAACGTCGTGGCATTATCCACAAATGCCTGTCCCTAAATCCCGAGGAGCGCTACAGCGACATGAACGAAGTCCTCAGGGCATGGGATGACATTGATGCTGATGCCAGAGCGGCAAATGAAAAAGCAGGGCTCCTGAAGCGTGCTCGCATCAGCAACTTTGCGATGGTGGGTTCTCTAATAATAGCTGGAGCATGCATCTTTGTCTGCGTATTACTGTATGGGCTACTGGCGCATCAGAAATACAAGCGCGGCTCTGACCTAGACGATTACAACGAAAAATTATCCTCATTAGAACAAGAGACTAAAGGCGCCAAGGCCAATGCCTCTCTGGCAATCAAAGCAAAGCAAGACACCGAGACCAGCAAGCAAGCGCTTCAGCAGCAAGCAGCAACATCCAAAGCTAGCCTTCTTAATCAGCTTAATGCCCTTAGTGCAACCAATGATCACCTCGTCGAGTGGCTGATGCGAACCACCAATCAAGATTTCCCAGAACTTTCAACACCCGAGCCTGCGAGCGAAATCATCACGAACGAGCTTCGCGGACTTCTCAAACTTCTTGAAGGAGACCAAGAAGCCTCACTGATGCGAACCGCAGCTCTGATTCAGCTTGCTGAACTAGAAATCCATCGCAGCAAAACCTCCTCGGCCGATGCTTGGGTTGATAAAGCCGAGGCTCAAGCTGCAGAATTAACCGAACAAAAAACTGAGTTTGCAGCACGCATAGCAAGAGCACGCCTCATCTGTTTACTACAAGCATTCAAAAATAAAGATAACGAGCTTGCCAAGCGGATCTTACCCAAGGCACGTAAGAACATTGATGCTATCTCAGGTGGGGATGCTAACGAAGTTCGCCGGATTAATGCCGTCATGCAAATCATAGACGGCTACGCTATCGAGGAAACGAAGCCTGAGATGGCTCTGCAGCATTTTCAGCTAGCGCTCAAGGACCTCGAAAACATCCATGAAGCACTTCCAGAACACATCACCATTCGAGCCAGAATTTCTCAGTATGCGCTCAAATCGGCATCTATTGCAGAGAGCATGGATTTATTTGATGATGCCACTAAATTACGTGGCAAAGCAGCTGACCACCTGCGTTCGATCTTAAAAAAGAATCCCAAGCTTACTCTCGCAAAGGTCGATCTTGCCAGAATTGAACTCTTATCCGCTGAGGCAGAAATGCAGGCTGGCAACGACACTCCAGGCACCGCCAAGCTCAAGCTTGCTGAAGGACTTCTCTCCGGACTATCAAACGATGATACCAGTCCGAATGGGGCTTCGATGCAGAAAGCAACAGCGATGGGCCTGCGATCGATACTATTACGCGATTTGGGAAGAAGAACAGAAGCAGCAAAGTTACTAGAGCAGGCCATCAGTATCGTCAGCAAAGTCGTTGAAAATCATCCTGAAGCTAGTGAACCTCTGTATCGGCTTGCTGTCTTTCACTGGCAACGAGCCGGTCTCTATGGCGATACAAGCGATACAAAGAATGAACTAGCACAGGGAAAGCAGGCTGCTGAATTAATGCAAAAGCTACTCAAAAAAGGAGCACAACAAAAAGAAGTCGGCCTTCGCCGCTCGCTGGCCTACCTCTATGGAGATCTTGGTTATACCGCTCAGAACAAAGGCTTAAAATCAGACGCAGTCGCCTTCTACAAGAATGCTACTACGATGTGGCAAAGCTTAATCGATATGCACGGCAAAAACCTAGAATACATGGATGGTTTGAAATGGAGCAAATCACGCTACCGTGGACTGGGTGGCAAATAACACAAAATGAGATTAGAGCAATTTCGCACTTTCCTCCGTCGCCATTCAATCTAGATTGAGATATCTAGAAACAACCTAATGCGCTGCTTTTATTCCTCGGACATCGACCTCAAGCTGGACCTACCAGCATCTCACCCCTTCCAGGGCGACAAATATTCCACCAGTCGGGAGATGCTTCTACAAAATGGCATCCTCAGGCCTGAGGAGATCATTGACGTCTCACAGACCAATTTACATGTCCTCAAGCGCGTCCACGACGACCAATACCTATCGAAAATCTATTACGGTAAGCTAGACCGGAAAGAACAACTCGCCCTTGGTCTCCCTGCAAACCCGCAACTCTACGCAAGATGTGCCACCGAGGCAGAAGCAACACGGCAAACATGCCACGCTGCACTCGCAGAGGGAGTTGCTGTTTGTTTAGCGGGAGGCACTCATCATGCCTTCAAACAACACGGCGAAGGCTTCAGCGTATTCAATGACGTAGCCATCGCCGTGCGTGACCTGCAGGAATACCAACCCGGTATCCGAATTATGATCGTTGACACCGATGCACATCAAGGGAATGGCACCAACAGCCTTTTACAAGACGATCCACGAGTATTCACCTACTCCATTCACGTCGGACAGACCGCATCGACGACGAGTAAAGTGCAAGGGTCGATGGATGTCGAAACTGTGCGCTATGTCGAGGGCGGCATGTATCTGAAGCAACTATTTAGCACGCTTGCCAGCGCACTCGATGTTTTCAACCCAGACTTGGTGATCTGGGTGGCTGGTGCAGACAATCACTCTAACGATCTACTGGGAACAATGATGCTCAACGTCGCAGACATGAAACGTCGGGACGACACCATTATTCGTGCTTTTCTCAGAAACCGTATACCACTTGCGATACTGTACGGGGGTGGATATAACAGACACCCTGGACTCACCGCCAAACTTCATCGCAATACCGTAGCATCTGCAAAAAGTATTGCTGCCGAATTTGGCAAAAGCTAATTGATCATCGCTGTTTGATAAGATCTTGTCGGTAACCATGTCTTCAAAAACCATCTGGATCACCGGGGCCACCTCCGGACTCGGCAGAGCTTTGGTCGATGAATTTACCGCTGCTGGACATACGGTGGTGGGCTGCGGCAGACGCGGCAAGCTCATCGAGCAGCTCCAGCGAGACTTCCCTGCTCCGCACTTCTTCTCAAAAGTCGACGTAGCTTATGATGACGAAGTAGCCGCTTTTTGCCATGAGGCAAATTCAATCACGGGGCCCCCAGACCTCCTCATCAACAATGCGGCTATTGTTAATGAGCCAGCCCCATTGTGGCAAGTATCCGCAGAGGAATTTAACCGCCTGACAGCGATTAATATCAATGGCACTGCCAGTATGATCAGGCATGCTGTTCCCATGATGATCAATCATGGCCGCGGCATGATCGTCAATCTCTCTTCCGGCTGGGGTCGATCCACCTCTCCCGAGGTGGCCCCCTACTGTGCCAGTAAATGGGCAATCGAGGGTCTAACCCAAGCTCTGGCCCAAGAACTTCCCGCCAAAATCGGTGCTGTAGCACTCAATCCCGGGGTCATTAATACAGATATGTTACAAACTTGCTGGAAAGAGCATGCCAGTAGCTACGAAGATGCTACGACATGGGCTAGCACCGCCGCCCCCTTCCTTTTGAGCCTAAAACCATCGCAAAATGGACAAGCTCTGACCGCTCCATAGCTCATATTTGGGCGCCCATGAGTGACATTGCTCACTTTCTTAAAAAAATATACTTGCCCGAGCCGCTGGATTGTGGTGAATTCCCGCCCCGCACGGTGCACATGGTGTGCCCCGGCGACAATTAGCAACCCAAGCAACCACAAGGAGTAATCCCATGGCCTACGCAGTTTTCAAAACAGGTGGTAAACAATACCGCGTTCAAGAAGGTGACAAACTCGACGTCGAGAAAATCGACGCTGAAGTTGGTTCCGAAGCAAAATTTGAGGAAGTTCTCCTTACAAACGATGGTAAATCAACTACCGTAGGTACACCTACAGTGGCAGGTGCTGCAGTCACCGCCAAGGTAGTAGACCAGTTCCGCGGTAAAAAAGGCGTCGCTTTCAAATTCAAACGCCGCCAAGGTTATCACAAGACCAAAGGCTACCGTCGTCACCTCACCAAGCTGGAAATCACCAGTATTAGCTAACCATAGCTACTTAATCATCTCAACTACTTAGAACAATGGCTCATAAGAAAGGACAAGGTTCCGTTAAAAACGGTCGCGACTCACGCAGCAAGCGTCTTGGCGTTAAAAAATTCGGTGGCGAGACAGTCGTGTCTGGCAACATCATCATCCGCCAGCGTGGCACCAAGTGGCACCCAGGCAACAATGTATACATGGGCAAGGATCACACCATCCACGCACGTGTTGATGGCAACGTCTACTTCGACAAGGATGGCCGTCGTGTCAATGTGAAGCTCGCTGAGGCAAGCTAGATCATCACCAAACAAATTTTAAAACAAAGCCCAACCGGTTGCAAACATCGGTTGGGCTTTTTGTTGTCTCAGCTAGATGGCATGGGCACCCCGAATCCTGCTACCAGACTATCCTGCGGAGACCAAGCTTCATGAACCAGCCCGAATCGGCATCATCTTCAAAAACGCTCGTGCCTGATGATGTATCTATCTCTAATTCATTGGCAAAGGTCATCCCCCCCCAGAGTCCAAGCCAGAGTTTCTCAGAGAGTTGGCGCTCTACACCGACAGCGGCGTAATAACTACGCAGGCGCACATCAAAATCTGCGCCTGCCTCTTCGACATTCCATGTACCGCCACCAGACGCGACAACAGCATGGATAATCCAGTTTTCGTTCGGTTGCCATGAAGCCTTAAAATTCGGACCCGCGAGCCGCACCAACAAGTCATCGTTTGGCCGCCACTGAAAACCAATCCCTGGGTATACCCGTGTCTCCATTGAGTTCTGAAAGAAGACCACGCCACCGATCCACGCCAAATCAGCTGAGGCGGCATAGCGGAAACCAACTTGACCATTCACTGAAAAATCATCCATATCGACACTATTACCGTCGGTTGCCAATCCTGGTTGAATGAGTGTCATCCAAGACCACTTACTACCGGGCTGACGATACATCCACCGCAGCTTGAGTCGAAAGTCATGCAGATCGGTATCACCAATAATGGTATCTGAATCAAGCCAAGTAGCCTTGTAGTCCATACCCACCATAAACGCATTATTGTCGTTAATATAGTGAGGCGCATTGAATGGGACATCTAACTCAAACCTCTCATAAGAGAAACCTCCTGCCGCCGTGTCAAAATCCACCTCACCTAGCATGCTGTAGCTTGATTTGGTCGAGGGTGCTGTAGCTGGAGACCTCGACAATAGAAAATCGCCTAGATTAACTCGTTCAGCAGCGCCGACAAAAGAAGACACCATTAAAAGGCACAGCAAAACACGGCAGATAGATACTTTCATATGTCTCTTCATACACGAATTATGAAGCCCCCCCAAGGCTCTTCTCAAGAATTGACCCGCTATCTTACTGAGCAGGCAGCGTTACTGCCATGCATGAGTAAGAATCTCCCGAAGGCGATCCTGCTCAGTAGCACTGGTCTTGCAGAGAAAGCCACTGTTGTGTGCAAAGTGAACATCCTCAGCAGCTTCTACTCGCGTGAAATCAATTCTCGGGTGATCATTGAATCGAGCAAGTCCAAAACCTTCGCCTCGGCTATCTGGATAAACAATAGCTGATATTTCCTCATGCAGCTCATTGACCATGATATAGCGACCCAAACTACCAGAAACATCATCCAGCGTTGAGTCCTTACGCGGTAGAAATAAAACATCAAAGCTATCTCCATTAGAATCAAGCTGCCAACGTTCGACATGCACGCTAATGCTGTCCAACTTGCTACGCACAGAATGAAGATATTCCAATAAGTCCCCACCAATATAACGCATCAGCTCATACACATGATCTCCTGGCTTAAGTTCATCGCTTGGTGCGCTCTGAGCAAAACGACGCAGCATCGTCATATCAATCGGGGAGTTTAACTTACCAACAACATCTCGCCCAATACCGAGCCACTCAGCCGTCTTCTGAGGGCCGCGGCAGTCAAACCACTCAGCAGGCTCCAACCAGTCACAAAACATCTGTGCATCCTCGTAGATGCCAAGGTGCTGGAGAACCAGCGACAGTGCACATGTGGGCTTGTGGTCGCGTGGAAATTGATGGTGATCGAAATTATTATTTTCAGGCTCGTGCCTGCCGCCCACATCAATGACACAAACACAAGCGTCATCCAACTCTTGTTCTGTTGGATCGCGCCGTGCGATTGGCACACCATGCACAGACGCCATCAGGCTACAGGCGAGAAAGTCATCTTTGTGTGCACCTCCCGGGTGAGTAATAATCGTTTTGATAGACATCATAAAATCTCTAGAACACAAGTTGAGCCTATCTCGTGCTCATCAGCAAATAAACAAAGCTCGACCCCCTCAACCTACTTACCTGCCAACCTTCTGGCCAAGCATTTTCTCGTAAGTATTAATGTATGCGGAAGCCGTAGTTTCGTGATTAAAGCGCTCAGCTGACTCACGCATAATACGTGAGAGCGTCACCTCCTTTCGGCTTGTTGAACGACGATAAAACCCAACCGCCTCATCAATGCCCCATCGCAGTCCTTCTGGACCATAGTGTTGGAATCTGAATCCATTACCCATGCTGCAATCATGGTGCATGTGTTCTACCGTATCATGAATACCGCCAGTATCATGAACCACTGACAACGTACCATACTTAGGGCTCACCATTTGAGGCAGGCCACAGGGTTCAAAACGAGAAGGCATGAGCATGAAATCTGACCCCGCATAGCCAAGGCGAGAAAAGCCTTCATCAAAATCACAAACTGCAACACGCCCATGCAAGTTATGCATATCAAGTATGGTGCGGAAATGCTGTTGGAAAGAACCATTGGCAATGATGGCGACCTGAAGGCCGATATCAGTGTAATCCGCGATCGTCTGGTATAGAATATCAGCAAGTAATTGACATCCTTTTTGCATCGGATCCAGACGAGATGGCCAAAACAAGATAGGCGCGTCAGGATCAATATTTAATCCGCAACGCTCCTGGAGCATCCGCTTGTTTGCCGCTTTACCCTCCATGACGTTGGTATCGTCATAGTTTAATGCTAAAGCCTGATCAGTAGACGGATCGTATGATACATCGGGGGCGTTGAGAATGCCCGTAGCACAACCAGCATGTAACTTGTTAGACAATTCATTACGAATAGCATCCGGCACAAATGTGTGCTTACCCTCAACCACCTCATGGAGAAATGTCGTGCTTACAGAGTTCACATGATCTGCCGCAAAAATACCACTCGCCAGCAAATCAGTCGCATTCGCCTCTCGCGATTGCTCGTATGAATAAGGCGGGTTCTCAAAATAAAGGTGATTCCAAAATTCAGCCACATCAATACCTCGATCTTCGACTTCCGCCATTGAGACTTTTTCAGTATGGATATTATGAATCGTGATCAAGCAAGGGATTCCCAGTCGCTTGGCCACGGCAGGTATCAGCCCAGTCATCCAGTCATTACAATGAATGAGATCAGGCTTAACCTGCGGTATGATATGGTTGATGACCTCACGCATGAAGGCCAAAGCCATCAGTAAATTCTCACCAGCGTAGACTTGATCGCGGTGGTAAAAGATACGATCCTCTGCAAGGTGAATACGATCTTCACCCAGATTTTCTCTGACACGCTCATATTCCCTGTCGTGGACGTTCTTTACTCCCTCATTAAACATCCGCCTGTAATTAGGCAAAGCCACGTGAACGTCGGCTCCTTGGTCGTAGAGAGCACTTACGAGCGAGGCTGAAACATCCGCCATACCACCCGCTTTAGCGCTAAGGCGCTGTGCCATGTTACCCATACCTTCGGGCAGATAAGTAATTTCTGGAGTTACCACCAAGATGGTAGGCTTACTTTTCCCAGATGAAGTCGTCCTAGATGAAGTCGTATTTGTATTCGTGCTCGTATTTGTGTTTTGCTCTGATGATGAGAGTTTTTCAGCATTACTCATAGCGGTTGGCGAAGTTTCTGGTGCCTTGGCTTTGGCTTTTGCTTTTTTCTTACTCATATCAAAATTACGAAGAACATATTATTCCATAGAGATGTTTTCGAGAAGTAGCAAGGATGATGTCACTACTGGTGATATTAAAACAAAAAAAAACAGTTCCGTATACACGGAACTGCTTATCAATGAGTCATTTATTATGATCCGATAAATTACTACTTCACCTTTTTGGCAAGTTCCTCGTCACTACGCGACTTAGCCCACTCGAAATATTCGTTAGCATCAATCACCTCCATGCTACCCTTCATATTTGCATGCGCCTCGCCACAAAGCTGAGCACACACAACAAAGGTCTCAATTTTCTCTACTGGCCTGAACCACATCGGTATTTCACTACCTGGAATACAGTCCTGCTGGATACGCATAGGAACAATGGCAAAGTTATGAATGACATCCTTAGAGGAAACTTGAAGGATAGTGTTACGATCAACGGGGAGTCGCAGAATCGAGGTAGAAAGGAAGTCATCATCACCATTAGGATCATCTGGATCAATTCCTAGAGTGTTGTCACCTGAAATGAGAGAGTTATCTGTGCGACCAAAGATCCCGTCGTTACCTGGGTAATGGTAAGTCCAGCTATACTGCTGTCCTACAACTCGCACACGGGGAGCGTCCGGGTCGTTCGCAACAACCCTATCAAAGGTGTCTGTCCGCTCAGCCCAGAGAGGGAAAGCAAAACCAAGCAGAAAAACAGCTTCAACAATAACAACCCCGATTTCAAGGTGTGTAGAGACATGGCTTTTGACACCCGTGTAAGAAGCTTTTGCGTTGCGCCTGTGCCAGAACTTAAACAGGCAGACGAAGAAAAAGATCGTCCAACCCACAAAAAGCACCAGCATCAACCAGTGAATGACGGCATTCATCTGGTCGACTTGCTCACCGTGCTGGGAGCTGTTGCCAGGGTTACCTAAGAGATCAAGAATAGACATAAAAGTGGTGTATGATGAAGTTTACTTGGCGGAATAATTAGTCGCTTAAAGAAGGGTCAAGATTTGCTGTTTCGCGCTTAGCCATGCGAGCAACAAAGAAAATAATAGAGCCCAGCATTGGCAAAATGATGAGCAGCATAACCAGCATGGCATAGCCAGCGGCAACGGAACCGATGTGGTCTTCACCTGTACCCATACAAACGGAACAAGCAGTGATATCAAAAATAGAAGTCATAGTTTTGAACGTGTTATTGATTAAATTTCGCGAGATTTACGGTAAAAACGAATGCCATAGACCGGCAGGACAATGGCCATAATGGCGCATACTACCCCAAAAACCTTAAGGCTCATCTCAGAATAGGATGCGAATACAAATGCCCAAAGCACGACAAAGATACATAGTAGTGTCGAAACTGTAATGAATAGTATATGGAATCCTTTAAGAGACATCTGATGGTTTATTGGGTTGAGGTTACCTTCCGAAAAAAGCTTGGAATTCAATAGGGTCTGAAAAAGCAAATGCGAATATCGCCATTAGGCAAAAGGCAAAAAAGAGGCCCATACCGAATAACCAATAAACCATTTTTTTCTCATGGTTTAAGTGCATGAAAATCAGTGCGACGAGTGTTGCCTTGAAGGTGGCGATGAGTAAGCCAATGATGGCATCCACACTATCGAACCCACGTTGACCAAAGTCGAGGAACTCGAATTTAGCAACAGCAACAGTAAGAAGTGTGCAGACAAACAGAACAGCACCTATCAGGGTGTATAGCTTGATGTGTTTTTTGATCGCTTCAGGTGAATCGGCCATTTTAGGTAATAATTGTTTAGTTAGGAAAGGTGATCGGACCACTTACATGAGGTAGAGGATTGGGAAAAGGAAGATCCATACAAGGTCAACAAAGTGCCAGAAAAGACCACCAACCTCTACGCGATTGGCAAGCCACTCTGGTCGCTGTTCGAACATCTTGCGTCCAAAGAATAAATAGTAAGCTAGCACTAAAGCTCCTGCAATAACGTGTAAGCCGTGCAGGCCTGTGATGGTAAAGTAAGTCGCGTAGTATGTGTTCCAGCGGGGACTGAAGACAGACTCAAAGCGCACCTGTTCTCTAGGAACAATGACTTCTGGGTAGTGAATTTTCTTGTGATCAGGTCCGGCGAAGCCTTCAACGTCACCAGGGTAAAGTGCAAGAATATCGTGGTAATCCATTGCCTCAAGATCAGCAATATCAGTTTCCTGTAAGCCAGCAATTTCCTGCCAATTGATACGATAGATGTCATTCTCAGTCGGCTCACGACCATCTTCCTCAAGCAATACTTTGAGCTTACTTGTTATCAGCTGATGTTTCTTCCAGATTTTGTTGATTTTCTCATCTTTCAGGAGCCAGGAATTGGCAACTGCAGCTGCTGGGTCAATCCCCTTTTCCTCTGCCTTCATCACTGTGTGGCGGAAGTCGATACCATCAATGGCCAAGGCGATAGAGCTATCACCTGTAACTCCAGAAATGAGAGTCTCGTCTTTAAGCTTAAGCGTGCCCTTGTCACCCTCTTTTGGGTTACTCAGCTTACCCCAGTAGGGATTGACGGTAATACTGGCAGATCCCGTGTTCGGCACAAAAATAAGATTCGGGGTAGTAGTTTGATAATCCTCTTTGCGATGCTTCTTAAGCTCTTTGGTGTAGGCAGAGACCACTTCACTGAGAGTCTTGCTACCCTCTACCGCCTCGTAGTATCTCTTGCCCGGAAACTTAGGCTTGAGCGCCGCCCACGCTTCACGGCCTAGCTCAATATCGATTTCACTATTATTGGCAGCTGCAGCGAGATAATCGACCTTCGCTCGATCAATGAGTTCCTTACTGATAGCGGTGCCTTTTTCGAACACCTCACCGTCATTTAATGTGAGCTTGTTGGCGAGAACCATGCCTCCATCAGCATATTGTTTGCCCATGACCTCATAGTAAGCATCATCTACGCGACTTAGATTGATCTGAACTGACTCAGCGCTAATGTTAAAGTTCTTCTTGGGCGCGTGGTAATCGTGACTACCTCCCTGCGGGTGCGCGTGACCTTCAACCACTGTGTAGTCATCTAAGCGAATCGCTTGGTGAGCAAATTTGGCATTATACTCGATCCCCTTGAGCACCATGAACAAAGCTGCACAAACAATAGTAATTGCCATGTAGACTTGGAACTTTCGCCATTGTCCCAGCTTGAGGGAGACCCATGCAAAGACCACCGTGACCGAAGATCCAATCAGGATGAACGTGTTAATGAGACCAGGCAGCACAGGCAAAGTCCGCTCAGGCCATGGATAATCTGCGTAAATACGCAGGAAAATATATCCAGAAAAGAGACCGCCAAAGAGCATAACCTCGGAAGCGAGGAAGAGCCAGATACCGATTTTAGAGTTGTTCAGCCCGGTGTCTTTCCGGGGTTCTACTACGAAAGGAATTTCCATGTGAAAATGTGCTAGAGTGTTGAGTAATAAATAATAAGTTTAGCCTTCTTCGGTTTTATCCACGGGCTTTCTCCACTGGGCGTAGAAGTCTTCGTCTACTTCAGGGCGGGCGTATTCGTATGGTCCACGATAAGCAACAGGCTCTTCAAGGAAGTTACCATGGCCCGGAGGCGTTGGCGTAGCCCACTCAAGAGAACATGCATCCCATGGGTTGTCGCTCTCAACCTTTTTGCCAGTTTTGAGGGAAATGAAGATGTTGATGATGAATGGTATCTGAGCTACACAAAGCAACCACGCAGACCAAGACATCATGATGTTAAGATCAATATATTCCGCAATCGTCTTACCAAATACATTGGCACTATCAGGGTCAGCAGAAAGGTAGGCATCACCTCCGTTGTACCAGCGACGGTGGAATCCTGCCATGCCCTGGATTAACATCGGGAAAAAGAGGGTATTCATCAAAATGAGTGATGGCCAGAAATGAAGCTGGTTGAGCGTGCGGCTGGTGTAGCGCCCTGTGATCTTCGGATACCAATGATGAATCCCAGCAAAGAAGCCAAACAAAATACCAGGTGCCACAACATAGTGGAAGTGCCCAATGACGTAGTAGGTGTCATGCAAGTGGAGGTCCACTAGGTTGAAGGCGAGCGGCAGACCAGTAAGTCCTCCGATGCCAAACATAGGTAGAAATGCACAAGCCCACATCATCGGAGGAGTAAACTTAATGGATCCGCCCCATAGAGAAATCAGCAGACAGGTCAACAGGATCACCGATGGGATTGAAATGAGCGTAGTCGTCGTCTGGAAAAATGTCGAAATAGCTGGCCCCATGCCAGTCATATACATGTGGTGAGCCCAGACAATGAAAGATAGGAAGCCAAGAACCAAGACAGCATATACCATCGACTTGTATCCCCACACAGGGCGACGGGTATTGGCTGGGATGATTTCTGCAACACAGGCAATCGCGGGAAGCAAAAGCACGTATACCTCAGGGTGCCCAAGAAACCAAAAAAGGTGTTGGTAGAGTAGAGGGCTTCCTCCCCCTGATGCATCAGCAAGGCCTATCTGTTGATGATAAAGACCAGATGGTTGGAAGAAGCTTGAGCCGAACATGCGGTCAACCACCTGCATAATACCGGCAACTTCGAGAGGCGGGAAAGATAGCAGCAGCAGGAAACCTGTTACCAACATTGCCCACACAAAGAACGGCATGCGCATCCAGGTCATCCCTTTCGCACGCAGGTTGATGATTGTAGTAATGAAATTCACCGATCCCAACAGGGATGATGAAATCAGCATCACAAGTCCCATCAACCATTGCGTCTGGCCTGTCCAGAACTGGTGTGGGTATTGGGCGTCAGCAAAAAACGAGAGCGGAGGATAGTTTGTCCAACCTGATTTGGCGGCGCCTGACTCCATGAAGAAACTACCACACATCATAATTCCACCAATCAGGTAGAGGTAGTAACTTACCATGTTTAGCTTGGGGAACGCCATGTCAGGAGCACCAATTTGCAGCGGAGTGACGTAGTTACCAAATGCTCCAAAACCAAGTGGCACAATGCCCAAGAAAACCATGATGGTTCCGTGCATAGCGCCGAACATGTTGTAGGTCTCGCCCGGCAGCTTACCCTCGGTCAGCCACTGTGCTTTCCAGTCTTCTGTAAAGAGCCAGCTCATCCATGCGGGTAGGGGCTCATTCGGATACGCAATACTCCAACGCATCACCATCATAAGGTAGAATCCGAACAACAAGAACAGCATTGCTGTAAGACCATACTGAAGACCAATTGTTTTATGATCGGTTGAGAAAATGTACTTCTGAATAAATCCAGGATTGTGATGATCGTGATGATCGTCGTGGTTGTCGTGGTTATCGCTCATGACGGATATGTAATGTCTGATTTTTAGTCAGATTGATGTGATTGATGGTTGTGTAAGATAGGTAATCGACTTGATGTAATTGTCAAATCAGAGAGTGTCATTCATTGGACTCGAACGGCAACAGTGTCTTGGGGTCGACCAGTGTGTCCGGATCGAGTGGTGTGCCGACAAGGTCAGTATTGTAGTCTGCGTTGAGCTCAGTAGCAGTCACCTGCCCCCCGTTACGTTCTTTGGAGACATCGAGAGCATTCTGCGCCATTTCCAGACTGATGAGCGATTCACTAGAGTTACCGAAGCTGTTACGAATGTAGTTGAGCACTCCGGCTAGTTGTTTGGCGTCCATACCTGAGCCCATGCTCGGCATGTTAGCATTGTAAACCTTACCATCCACAGTGATAGCCTCGTGAAGACCGTTCAGAATGATCATTGCTGGGCGCAGGCTGGTGCCGGTTACCCACTCAGAATTAGCTAGTGGTGGGTATGCAGCGTTGCCTTCACCCCCTGGTTGGTGACAACCTGCGCATGCGGTGTAGGCCTTCTTGCCAATTTTCAAATAGGCTTCCATCGCAGTCTTCGGGAGAGTTGCGGTGCTCGCTGCGCCAGGGGCGGTCGCACGAACATATCCAGGTTTTACGTAGTTATTGTAATCGAAGAGGCTGCCAGCAATAACTCCGCCGGCAATCAAGAGAACAAGAGCACCTCCCAGAATAACCAATAGGGAAATGGGCTCTGATCCTTGGGTAAACATTTGGTTCTCGCGCTTCACCGCAGCGGCATCAACGCTCACATTAGTATCATCTTCGAGATCCGGTTTGCTAGTAGATGGGTCGGACATGGTATAAAGAGAAATTAAAGAATTAGAATGGAAACTTACTTGGTGGCAGCGGCGCCAGCATTTTGAGGAGCATTGTTCATGCTCTCAGGAAGTGCCGAGTCTCGCTTGAGGGTCAATAGGTAGTCGGTCAGCACGCGAGCCTGCTCACGCGGCACGACCTGGGTCATCGCAGTAGTGTTGATGTTGATGGCTAAGCTGTCGCCTTGCCCTACCAGATCTTTGTCTTCAAACATTTGCAGCTGTGACGGGCAGTTAGACCAGCTCATATCAATTTCCTCACCTTGGACACCAAGCTGAAGCTCTTCATTGCGCGGGTTGTAGAGGTGAGCCACTGTCCATTGCTCGGCTGTCATCCCAGTTCTTGCTGCATAAGCTTCTGCACGGTAGCCGTAGTTACTGAGATCGGGGCCCATACGGGTAAGGCCAAGTTGTGCGTATTCTTCACCGCGATAGTCATCGTAGTGTGTCTCACGTCTTGTATCAACATCTGCGTTTGAAACACCGGCAACATCTTTACGAAATATTTGGCTGCCAAGATAGGTGGGACGAATGAGCTGTGAGTGACACGTGTAGCAACCGTTAGCTGCGTATATTTGAGCACCGTTCAAAACTCTGCCTGTGGTCTTACGCTGGTAAAACTCAGCATCCTCTTCGGCGGACATTTTGACAGGTGGCAGCGAAGCCATCTTAGCCGTGGGAATAGCGATCATACAGAGCCAAGCCAAGCCGAAGCTGGCGAACATTCCGAAGAGAAAAGATTTCAAGGTCATGGACTTAATTTGAAGTTGTCAGTTTAAAGTTGGTTGGGGCTCTAGGCCTTAGCGTTTTCCAGTTCGTCGATATCACCTTCTGCTCCGTGTGGACCGAAAGCGGAATGATCACGATTCAACAGGGTTGGGTGCGAACTGCGGCGGCCGAGTCGTAGCCACATCAATGTCAGGTGAATGAAAAAGAAAATATTTGCCCACAGAATAGCAACCCATGCAAATGTAGTTCCGACCGCATAGGGATAGGTGCTGTTGACCGCTTGCTTCCATGGCTGGTTGAAATTTTCTTGGGCCGCTCCTTGCTGGAAAGAACCCAACAATGTGCAGAACACAAGAATCAAAAGAACACCATAAACGGAAAACCAGAAGTGGGTGCGGATCAGGCGGCGTGATAGCCACTCACGACGTGTCACACGTGGCACAATGAAATAGATTGCGCCAAACATACACATACTAAAGAAACCGTAGAGTGCCAAAATATCGTACCCGTAGCCTGCGAGGCTGAACTGTGAGTAACGGATCGCATCTGGGTGAGCGAGAATAACACCCAGGACTGCCAGTGCGATCATTCCGAAAATTCCTGCTACAGTAAAACGTAGTGACGGGCTGTGTGCTAGAGTTTCAGAATTACCTGCAGTTGTTTTCAGAACATTGACTCCTGCAAAAATCAGTGGAACAGCAGCAAGCATCGAAGCCGCGGCTCCAGTGTATTGCAAAAACATCGGAATAGGAGCACCCATCACCGCATGAAACCCTGCCCATGGAGCTATGATTGCAAGTGCCCAGAAGCCTCCTGCAGAGTAGGAATAGTTGTAAACCGCGCGAGCTGTTATTTTAGCAGTAATATAGTAAGCACTGGCAATGCCGATCGGCACAAAGAACAACAGCACCATGGCTTGTCGATACCAGCCGTTGATCGCCGCAGCCATCAGTGGGTGCACATCAAAAACATTCACATAGAGATTTGCAGTCAGGAAGATCCAAGGAAACCAAATGCAGGCAGCAAGGATATACCATTGGGAAATATAAGCTGCATCATCACCACGGCGAACGCGGAAAGAAATCACAACCCAAATTGCGATGGCCGCATAGCTGGCTAGCAATAGAGGCCAGACGAAGGTTGGGAATTCCATCCAATGCTTACCAGTGCCGTGACCAGATAGAATACCCAGTGTTCCAATAATTACTGCAAGGTTCCAGGCATGGCCTGCTACGAGAAGTGTCCCCGTATTGCGGCTGGGTTGGCGCGACAGACGGGCCATCAACCAGATCATTACTCCGAAAGCAGCTTGAGCGCCCCAACCATATACAAGCGCGTTGATGTGCGCAGGGAAAGCGCGACCGTATTGAATGAACGAACCTTCGCCCAGGAAAGCTGGGTTATGTGTTTTGATCGAGGCAATAATACCTAGAACAAGAGAGACTGCCAACCAGGCAGCTCCGCTGGTAAAAAAGAACATCACAGGATGGCGAAGCGATCGATCGATCTCTGAACGCAGCTCGATATCCTCAGTGGTGGGAGCGTTACTTTGAGTGGACATGATTGTTTTTCTAGAAGGAAATTGTTTTAGTTTTGACCTGCGATCCAATCAGCGAGGATCTTCATTTCGTCTTCACTGACGTTGGCCATGATGCCTTTCATCACTGCACTTTGACCATTGGCACGTGTGCCGTCCTTGATGGCTTTCATTTGATCATAGAGGTACTGTGAATTCTGGCCTGCGAGACGTGGGTAGATTGGCATGATTGGCGTGTTGGCGTCTGCACCGTGACAAGTGGCACATGCTTTTGCCATGTAGAGGTTTTTGCCCTCACCTTCAGTGAGCTCAACAGCGGGCTTGTCGGCCGTCGCTACCCAATCAGAAATTGTTTTCATCTCATCTTCGGTGAGATTCATCGCTGTTGTCATTCCCTTCATCACAGCACTGCCACCGTTGGTGCGCACCCCGTTGTGTATGTCTTTAATCTGTGCGAGCAGATATTCAGCATTCTGACCGCCAAGCTTTGGGTAAGCTGGAGAGATAGGCCTGTTTGTGTCTGCCCCGTGGCACGTGTTACATGCTTTGGCTGTATAGAGCTTGAAGCCTTCGTTAGCTCCCTCGTCACCGCCGGATGCGAGTTGCTCCATAGCGCGCTTGTGAGATTCTGAGCCAGGGACGAATTGATCTGTAGCTTGTGGACCAGCTTTTATCTCATTGGTCAACTTATCAGTAACTCCTGCAGCCGGCAGTAATTCTGCCTGTGCCGCATCTACCTTAGCTCTGACTTCGTAGCGATCTGCGGCACGAACTTGAGCAACAGCATCCACAGGTGAGCCGGACTGCCAGTAAAAAAGGGCAGAAACGAGACCAAAAATACCGAAATAGGCGAGACCCCACCAGAAGGCAGAGAATCGGCGCAACGGAGTGTCGCGGTGATTTGAGAACTGATTAGACATGGTCCTTAAGAAGAGGTGATACTTTGATTAATAGGTGGGTTAACCGCTTAGTTAAACAGGTTAGCTGATTCGAGGATACGAGGATCACGGCAAGGATAGAGGCTATTCTTGGTGAACGTGCGAAGATAAACAAAGACGAAAAATGCGCCTACTGTGACAAAGGCTAATATATCGAGCCAGACGACACTTCCGGATGGAAGCAGGGATGCTCCAGCCTCACTGGCCATAGTGAGTGATGGACCACGTTCAGGTGCCACGATGATGTAGTGATCGAGCGCGTGTAAGATGAACAGGTAGATAGTGATCGGGATCATCAGAGCTGGGTTCTTCTTAACGTCTTGGCGAATAAGAAACAGGAAAGGAAGAGCGAAATGGCCAAATACCAATACGATGTTAGCAATGTTCCAATTGCCCGTGTTGCGCAACAAGAAGTAGCTAGTCTCCTCAGTGATGTTTGCATACCAAATTAGGAAAAACTGAGAGAAGGTAACGTAAGCCCAGAAAACCACAAATGCGAATGTGAGTTTACCCATGATGTGGTGATGCTCAGGACTCATCACCGTCTGCAGGTAGCCAGCTCTGCGTAATAATATGGAAGTAAGAATAAGCAAGGCCATGCCGTTGAGGGCGCAGCCAGCAAAGAAGTAAACGCCATACATCGTGGAGAACCATTTAAAATCAAGCGCCTTGAGCAAATCAAATGCTAGGAATGTTGCGGTAAGAGCGAAAATAGGAAGAAAAGCAGCACAGAGTTTGCGTGATTTTTTGAGGCGCTCTACGCCAGGCTCAGGGTCAGTGTCTTGAGCAAGAGAGATCTTTTTGAGAATGTAAATGGCTCCACCAAGTAATACGAAGTAGCCAATCATGCGACCAAGCCAAAATGGCAAGTTCATGTAGAAGGCCTTTGCGTAGAGCATGTGGTCGAATTGACCGTAGCTGTGATGCAAAACCTCCTTTGCGTTGGCATAGCTGGTCACACTACCAAGCACCTCACGGTGGCGATTCATCCACTCAAATAAATGCTGCTGGACTTGAGGAAACAAAAACGGAATGGCGATTATTCCCATCCAAGGGAACACACTGGCGAGGTTTTCCATCAAGCGTCGCACCGAGATGCCCCAACCAGAGTTGGAGACGTGGTGTAGAAGAAGCCAGAACGCACCGCCTAAGGAGAAACTGATGAAAAAGGCAAAAGCAAACAACCATGAGTAGGCATAACGACCGGCGACTGTATCGGATGCCGTATTAGCTGCTTCATTACCGCTAAATAAAAGCCAGACGCTAGCTATGATGCCGACAAGGGCAATGAGACCGCAGATGTTAATCCACTTACTCAGTGCTCCCTTTTTGAGATGCTCTCCGTCAGCCGGGATGTCTTTGGATGTAATGAAGTGACCCATGGTTACTTAAAAAATAAAATGTTTAGGAAGGTGTTAGGATGCCTTAGTTGGAGGCTGATTTGCTTGCCGCTTGCAAAGCTCTTACGTAGGCGATGATAGCCCATCGGTCGTTAACGGGAATATTGTAGCCGTATCCACTCATCAGGCCCTTGCCCTTAGTGATCGTCTCATACATTTTGCCGTCTGGATAATTTGGCTTGGGAAAATTCATTAAGCTAGGAACAGCTGGGATACCAATGACGGCGACAATGCCCTTACCATCAGCAGCTTCACCGTGACATGGCATACAAGAAATAATGTAGCGCTCCTTACCGTGACGAAGAAAGCCTGCACGAGTTTCGTCGGTCAGGCCGATTTCAGATGGCATGCCATCACCGTAGGCATCACCTATTTTGCCGGTATCGAGGTAGCTTATGCTGTTGCCAAAGCTATGGTCTTGGCCAAAGCCTTGGGATATACCCCCTTGCTCAAAGCCACGGGGAATAGTCCCCGCAACAGGCTTACGAGACCCCAAGCCATCAGCGAAGAACTCACTGGGCTTCTGGGTTTTTACTTTATCCTGGTCATCCATGTCTGGGAACAAACGCAACGGGGTGCCGCTGAACTTGTCGCCTCGGAAACCGAAGAAACTAATCACCAATAAGACGATCAGGGCAAATGCTAGAAAGAAATAGCGCATGAGAAATAAGTTATCCGTTTTTGGTTAAGTGATGGTATCGGGAAAAAAGAGAAAAATCGTTTTAGGAAGCAGGCTCCTCGACAAGTTCGATGTTAGAGCCGCCGACATCTTCGAGGAGAGTCTTGGTCTCCTCAGAGGAGAATTGAGGATCTCGCGCTTCGATCGCGATGAAGAACCCATCGTCAGTCGTACGTGCAAACTGGCGACTTTCAAAAAGCGGGTGGTTGAGGCGCGGCAAGCCCATCAACGCCAACAAACCAAAGAGCGTGGTAAAACCTGAGAACAGGATAGTAAGCTCAAACATGATTGGGAAGAAAGCCGCCGTGGTGAAGATATTAGACGGCTTGGCTTGGACGACCGTTGGATAAATAACGACCTGCGTTGTGTAAGCGAGTGCAAAGGCTGTTATGATCCCAAGGGTGCCGCCACAGAATACTAGATAAGGGAGAATCGACTTTTTCATCCCCATGGCCTTATCCAACCCGTGGATAGGATAAGGCGAGTAGCAATCCCACTTTTTGTGGCCTGCATCACGCACCTTTTCCGCCGCCTTATAGAGGGCGGAGGCACTTTTGAACTCGGCAAGATAGCCGTATACGCGTTTGGTATTCATCAGTGTAAGCTTTTTTGTTAAAGTATGAAACGAGAAGTTTAGTAGGTAGTATCAGGAAGTTCCTGCTGGTATGACGCTTTCGACTCAGCACCTTGATCATCAAGATCCTCCTTGTCGTCGTGGTGTGGATCACTCTGTGGCAGAGTCCACTTGACCTCTGCAATGTTGATGCAGGGCAAGAACTTAAGGAAAAGTAAGAAGAGAGTCAGGAATAGGCCGATCGTTCCTACATATGTCATAATATCTACCCAGCTTGGGTTGTAGTATTTCCAATCTCCAGGGAGCCACATGCGAGGAAGCGTAGTGACAATGATGACGAAACGCTCAAACCACATACCAGCATTCACGGCCATGCAGACCCCCATAACGATCCAGAGATTTTCACGACAATAACGGAACCAGAAAAGTTGCGGCGATAGCACGTTACAAGACATCATCGCAAGATAGGCCCACCAATACGGGCCCGCGATACGATAGAAGAAGGCAGCACCCTCATACTTGGCACCCGAGTAGAACGCGACAAAGAGCTCCATCAAGTAGGCATAGCCAACAATCGTTCCTGTCAGCAAAATGATCTTAGCCATGTTCTCGATGTGCTTCATCGTGATCAAGTCATGTAATCCATAAATGTAGCGTGCTGGAATCATGATGGTGAGCACCATGGCAAATCCACCAAACACAGCACCTGCCACAAAGTAAGGCGGGAAAATAGTCGTATGCCAGCCAGGCACTACCGAAGTCGCGAAGTCAAAACTCACCACCGAGTGCACCGAGAGAACAAGAGGGGTGGAGAGAGCTGCGAGCAAGAGGTAAGCCACCTCATAGTGACTCCACTGGCGGTTACCACCGCGCCATCCGAGTGAAAAGATGCCGTAGAGCAACTTGCGAATCCCGGGCTTGGCACGATCGCGAATAGTCGCCAAATCTGGGACCATACCGAGATACCAGAAGATAAGAGAAATCGTGAAGTAAGTAGATACCGCAAAGACGTCCCACAGCAGAGGTGACTTGAAGTTCTGCCATATCGCATTTGCATTAGGAATAGGTGCGAGGAACCATACCATCCAAAGACGACCAACGTGAAACATCGGGTAAATACCCGCGCAGACTACCGCAAAAATAGTCATCGCTTCTGCAGCACGGTTAATCGAGGTTCGCCAATTTTGGCGCGTCAGGAATAGAATCGCCGAAATAAGGGTTCCGGCGTGGCCAATTCCAATCCAGAAAACGAAGTTTACAATAGGCCAACCCCACATGGTGCGGTTGCTGTTTCCCCAGACACCGACACCCGTAGAGACAAGATAAAATAAGCCACCGCCGACACCGACAATGGCGATGATAACGCTGGGAATGAAAAGCATCCACCAGATAGCTGGCTGCTTATTCTCTAGGATTCCACAAACACGCTCAGTGATCCAGTTATAGGAACGGTTGTTGAGAATAAGCTTCTCACGCTCCATGACTGGTATCACAGGTTTATTTGGGTCTTTTTCGATCGTAGTATCCGACATGGAAAATTATGATTTAGAAGTTGGTGATTGTTTCGGGGGTAAAAAGCTACTCGCTTAATACATTTCGATGGTAGCGCGACCAATTCCCTTGGCGCCCGGCATACTCGGATTAGGATTCTTAACGCGGGCAAGGTAGGTGGTGCGTGGCAGAGTGCCGATGTAGTGGAGCAGCTCGTAGTTACGTGCAGAATTACGCGAACGAACGACCTTAGCTTTATCTCCATCCTGCAAGTTACCAAAAGTAATAGCGCTAGACGGACACGCGTCTTGGCAGGCTACCCGAACCGAGTCCAACTTGGGACGAAGTTCACTATCAGCCATTTTCACATCTACAGATGAGCCCCCTGCGATGGTTGCCTTCTTCTTCAATCTGGCTTTCACTTTCGCTTTGGCTGACTGAATGCGCTGCACACAGTAAGTGCACTTCTCCATCACACCACGCATACGAACGGTTACGTTCGGGTTACGCTGTAGATGTGGAGCTTCACCAACTGCTTTCTTACCACCAGGCCCCTTATAGAGGTTCTTCTCGATCAGTGGGTTGCGCTTGTTGTAGTCAAAGAAATTGAAACGTCGTGCCTTGTATGGGCAGTTGTTGGCGCAGTAGCGTGTGCCGATACAACGGTTGTAAGCCATCGTGTTGAGACCATCCTCGGAGTGCACCGTAGCGTTAACTGGACAAACCGTTTCACAAGGTGCCGACTCGCACTGCATGCAGGCAACTGGCTGAGGAATCATCTCAGGATTGTCCTCATCACCATCTGTGGCTGAGAAGTAACGATCCATCCGGATCCAGTGCATTTCGCGACCCATGGCAACTTGCTCCTTGCCCACAACGGGTATATTGTTTTCTGCCTGGCAAGCGACCAAACATGCGTTGCAACCGATACAGTTATTGAGGTCGATAGTCATCGCCCACTGCTGGCGCTGATCGTAGAGATGCTTGTCTGCTTGAGCTTTTTCATGCCATGTCTCACTACCCTTTTGCTTGTAGAGAGATATGTTTTCTGGCGCGTGCGAGTCCATGCCTTGAGTTTTGACTCCCTCGATCTGGGCTGCAAAATCAGCTTTGTGGCCATGGTGGTCATGCTCCATGGTGGAAATTTCACGAGCAAGTGCACGGCCATACATAGCGTGGTGCTCTTGAGTCATAGCGATAGAGTAGCGTTTATTTGCACTCTCTACCTTCGCACCAGTGGCAAGGTAAGGAGTGTTGTTGGTGCGGAGCGCGTAGGAATTAAATCCACGGTTCACACTCACTAAGCTAACATCCTTTTGATTTTTGGGACCACGCTTTAGCTCATCGTGCTCGTCAAAGCCTTGCCCGTAACCGACTGCAATGGAGACCACATTATCTGCATGGCCAAAACCAATCATGATAGCGACCTCAAGCTCCCTGCCATTGACCGTCACCTTAACAAGAGGGTTGGCGTGATCTTTTCCTTCACCATCAGGCCCGACACCTGCGTTTTCTGTTTCGATGCCATACACCTTGCCTTTAGGCTGAAGCTTAAGAATTTTATCGTAGACCCCTAAATCCTTCGCTGTTTTCGGAGAAACTACCGCAACGTTGTCCCAACAAACCTTTGTGATTGGGTCTGGTGCTTCCTGCAACCAAGCGTTGTTTGCATAGCGACCATCGTAGATGGAGCCGTCAGTAGCAAAAACAACCTCCAAACTTCCCTTACTAGGCGCAGAAGGCAGATTGATGGTCTGGCGCGATACAGCGTTGAGCGTTGTAGCTGCTGCAAATGATGAATCTTTCCAAAAACCATCGCGCAGGAATTTGAGCCAACTTTTATCCGACCCATCGGCTAATGCCGCGAAAGTTTTGCGAACCGCATCGTAGGAAACTGATGTTGTCTCACCATCTTTGGATGAATCAAACAACTTACCATCAAGGAGTGCCAGCAAGAGATCATTCTCAGAAACTCCATTATAGAGCGGCAAAATGAGAGGCTGCACCACAGCCAATGAACCATTACTAGTACGTGCATCAGACCAGCTCTCTAGGTAATGTGCCGCGGGAACGTGCCAATCTGCAGCATTCGCGGTGGCATCATTGCGCAGGCCGAGGTGAATCAACTTTGTCTTCTTAGCCGCTTCAGCAAAACCATCCGCATCGTAGACTGGGTTGCCAGGAGTCAGCAGTATAACTGCGTCAAGCTGACCTTTGTTGAGCGAGGAAATTAGGGACTTCATATCACCCAGGTTGCCGCGACCAGAGTTGACCGCCTTGAGCGTTTTACCGTAGTTGCCAAGAAGTGAGTTAATGGTAATGCTGAGGTCCTGCAGCTCACGAGACTGGCGCGAGCCTGCCAACACTACTGACTTACCGGCATTTGCCTTGAGATCTTTGGCACATTCTGCGGCCCATTGCTTCTCTGTAGCTGATAGCGAGACACCTCCTTTGACAAGCACTGACGCGCCCAGCTGGTTGGCGATTTCAGCCGCGATGGCTGGCACCTGGCTTGGGGCGATGCGCAAGCGGTGATCGGCCATGCCACCAGTGAGGCTGAATCCACCCTCCGCTATGTATAGGCGGTTCATTGCCTTTGCATTGGCTTTCTTGTTGTAGCCAGCACCTTCGATGAAGCGATTCTTGTAGAATCCGCTCACTGAACCTTGCTGGTCCAGCTCAAGGAAGTCACTATCGAGTGATAGAACAACTTTAGCACGTGAGAAATTGACCACGACATCTGCATCAGCACCAAAGACCGCTGCATTTGCCTGCTTGCGAGCATCACCAGAAAGCGGCTCATACTGGAAGAACCTCGCATCAGCGAACTTCGCTTTCAGCTCTTGCATCAGACGAGCGCGGGTAGGTGACACATCATCACCAAAGACGAAACCGATGTTAGCAGATGAGTCAGCAATATCAGCTAGTGCCTTCTCAAAATCAGCGCGGCTTGCTTGGGCTCCGTTCTGTAAAAAATCGCGGGAGCGTGCTGGATCATACATGTCCAGGATTGAAGCCTGCGTGAATGAGTCAGTTCCAGCATGCTTGTCAAAAAGCTTATTAGGCTCAAGCTTGGTAGGGCGGCCGTCGTGAGTGGTTACCACGAGCGGCACAGCTCCATTGGCACGAGGCATTGAGCTAGCGAAGTGCACTGGCTTACCAGGAACACTCCATTCTGGCGACTCGGTGAAGGGGACGATAAGGCTCTCGGGGCGGCGACAAGCGGCAAGACCCATGCCAGCGAGGGCCGAAGAAGCGCCCATTAGCTTCATGAAAGATCGGCGGGAGACTTCACGCTCCTCTTCGGTTTCCATTTGGGCGCTGCCATCAACAAATTCACGATCCAGCGCATCTTGAAAGCGTTCTGTGCTCTCAAGCTCGCCGAGGCTTCGCCAGATCTTGGTGCTCCCATTGCTTGGGGCGTTAACAGCTGAATCTGGTTGGTTGTTCTTCCGGTTGCTCATGTGCTTATTGGGAAATAGGTATATCTAGAAAGTTGTGAATTAGTGCTAAAGCTTTGACTTTTAAGCGTTGTATTAGCATTTAGGGAAGCCGATTAGCGGTGACAGGTCGCGCAGCTTTCCTTGGGGTGAATACTCCAGTTCTTCTTCAGTAACTCGCCGAACTCTTTCTGGGTGGTAACACGCTCTCCTTCTTCATTTTTGATCTCGTTTTCGAGGAGATACTTCTCAGCATTGTAGTCTAAGTTGTATACCTCTTCGAGAGGCCGTAGGTGATTTTCTGGCTCACGGTGGCAGTCGAGACAGAATGCCATGCTTAAGCTCTTGTCGTGATGCACCTTCTCCATCTTGTGGATGTCACCATGACATGACTTACATGACACCCCGCGATTGACGTGTGCGGCATGGTTGAAATAGACGTAATCTGGCGACTTGTGGATACGCACCCACTTGATTGGCTTCTTCACAGCACCTTCGATAGGAGCATGATCCTCGTCCACACCCATCGCAGCACGCAGCGGGGCAAGCTTTGGGCTTCCCTTTTGAACATGCTGGTGACAATTCCAACAAGTGTTCGCTGTAGGCACACCTGCAGACGCAGATTTGTCGACCGAACTGTGGCAGTAGCGGCAATCCATCCCAAGCTGATCAACGTGCAGAGCATGATCATAATCAATGGGTTGATCAGGCTGATAGCCTACTCTTTGCGCCTTCGGAGTGGCGTAGTATGAGAACGCAGCAGTGAGACCTGCTACAACAAAAATCAAGCACACCGCAATTTTAAGCGGCAGCAAATTGGTCCATCGAGGGAAAAAATTAGCCATGACGTCACGCGGGTTTTAGTGATTGTGAAAGATTTCACAAGCAAATTTTTAAAAAGAATTTGCATCCTTACTTTAGCGCCTATTTTGAGTTTTTCACGCAAGACACACAACCCATGATTCTCAGTATTTCAAAGAAATCTGGAGATAAAGGAGGCTACAATTAAAATCATCAATATTGACGACTGTTCAAGCCAGGAGATTGAGATAAGCTGATGCGTAGCTTCACAACATCTTAAAATGAGAGTTGATTGATTGCTAAAAAACACTTCGCTAGACATCCACACACCACCATGAAAGCGGCGCTTCATTCTATCACCTTACTTTTCAGCCTTACCGTCATAGAGGCTGTAGCTCAAACTGGCAAAGAAAGCACAAGAATCTTCCCCAACGTGATCCTCATCCTTGCCGATGACCTCGGCTACGGAGACTGCAGCGTCACCAACCCAGAGTCCAAAATAAAAACCCCGCACCTTGATCAGCTCGCCACAGAGGGGCTCAGCTTCAACGACGCTCATGCGGCAGCCAGCACCTGCACCCCCTCCCGTTACGGACTGCTCACCGGGATAAACCCCGTGCGCACCGGAGTACTCAACACCCTGCTGGCCGAGGGTAAGCCCATCATCTCGGGAGAAGAAAAAACCATTGGCCACCTGCTTCAAGACCAAGGTTACACCACCCACATGATCGGCAAATGGCATCTTGGCTTTGACATGGGTAGTAAAAAAAAGGTCTTCGACTTCAACAAACCCATCAGCGGCGGCCCTCTGGATCGTGGTTTTGACTCCTACTTCGGCATCCATTCCTCACCTGGCGCGTTTCCGCTCTTTTATCTCAAGGACCGCAAGGCCATCGCAAAACCCTCGGAAAAAACCTCTTGGGAGAAAATGAAAATCGGAGGAGGAAGCTCAACCATCAAAGGCCTCAAGTCTCCCGACTTTGAACTCGACGAGGCCAGCCCCACCTTCTGTCAAAAGGCCGTCGAACTCATCAAAAACCACGCGGACTCGAAGTCCGAGCAACCCTTCTTCCTCTATTACGCCTCCCCCATCCCCCACAGCCCCTGGGTTCCAAGCAAAGCATTCAAAGGCAAAAGCGGCCACGGTGATTACGGAGATTTTGTCATGCAGCTCGACGATATTGTCGGCCAGATCAATCAGGCCTTGAAGGACACAGGACTCGACCAAAACACCCTGCTCATCTTCGCCAGCGACAACGGCCCCAGCCCTCACGCCACCCGCCTTATGGCCACAAAAGACCACCATTGCGCTGGCCCGTTGCGCGGCAGCAAAGCCAGCATCTATGAAGGCGGCCACCGCGTGCCTTTCATCGCCAAGTGGCCGGGCAATATCCGTGCTAACAAAACCTCCACCGCCACAATCAACTTCACCGATTTTTTCGCTACCTTGGCCGAACTTCTCGGCGTCGATCTTACTACCTGCCCCTCTGCCAAGGACTCCCACAGCTTTCTGTCCGCCCTGCTGGCAACCTCGGACAAACACACTCGTTCCGCCATGATCAACGGCTCTTACTCCATCCGCCATGGCAACTGGAAACTTAGCTCAAAAGGAAACCTCAAACACTCCAACTCCTCCGAGATCAAAGCCAACCAATTCCAACTTCACAAGCTCACCGACGACCTCGCCGAGCAAAACGACCTCGCCCAACAGCACCCCGAAAAAGCAAAACAACTCCTCAACCAACTCACCCACTTCATCAAGCAACGCCAACTCAAGTAAACCATGAAACGTCTCATTCTCCTCTTCATTCACTGTTCACTATTCGCTCTTCTCTCACCGGCGACTGCGGCCGAGAGCTCGCAGGGCAAGCCTAATATCCTGCTCATCCTCTCCGATGACCACGCCCAGCACGCATTGAGCTGTTACGGCAACACGCACATTAAGACCCCCTCCCTAGACCGCATCGCCAAGGAAGGCATGCGCTTTGATCACGCCCTGACACCCAACTCCTTCTGCACTCCGGCACGCGCCGCAGTATTGACTGGCAAGTACTCGCACAAAAACGGAGTCACCCGTCTCAACCAGCCCTTCGACGGCTCCCAGCAAACCTTTCCCAAGCTCCTGCAAGCTACCGGTTACAACACCGCCCTCTTTGGCAAGTGGCACCTGCTTACCCGACCCACCGGTTTTGATCACTACTGCGTCATGAAAATGCAGGGCATGCCCATGGACCCTATCGTCTTCGAGCCCCAGCACAAGTGGATCCCCTGGGGCAAGGACACCAAAAAAACCTTCAACAAAGGCGGCCGCAAGCTCGAGGGTTTCAACAACGACGCCATTACCGATGAAGCACTCGCCTGGCTGGATCAAAAACGCGATAAAACCAAACCCTTCTGCCTGCTACTCCACCCTAAACCACCCCATGAGCCCTACCTGCCCGCCCCTCCAAAGTATGAGAACTTCCTTGAGGACGTCACCATTCCAGAGCCCTCCACTCTCTATGATGACTACAAAGGCCGCACCCCCGAGGCGATTCAAAAGACCATGCGCTCCAACCTGATCCTGCGCAGACCGAACTTCAAAAAAAACATCGCCAAGTTCCGTGAGCAAAAACCTAACATCACCGACAAGGAATTGCTCGCCAAGCTCTATCAGATTTACATCAAGGGTTACTACAGGCTTGTAAAAAACGTGGATGACAACGTCGGCCGCGTGCTCGACTACCTCGACGAGAGTGGCCTCACCAGCAACACCATCGTCATCTACACCGCCGACCAAGGATTCTCCCTCGGTGAGCACGGCTTCTACAACAAACAGTGGATGTATGAAAAACCCCTGCACCAGCCCTTGTTAGTTCGCTTTCCGGAGACCATCAAAGCAGGGCAAGTCTGCTCCTCCATGGTCAACCACATCGACCTCGCACCCACCCTGCTCGACTACGCCGGCCACGCCATCCCAGGTGACATCCAAGGCCAGAGCCTGAGAGGCATCTTGGAAAGCAAGGCCGAAAAAGTCCGCGACGCCTCCTACTATCACTTCTATTCCCATGGGGAAAACAACCTACCGGAGATGATTGGCATTCGCACCTCCACCCACAAGCTCATCCACTACCCTGGCATGAAGGGCAAATATCAGTGGGAACTCTTCGATCTGGAAAAAGACCCAGAAGAAATGCAAAACCATTACACTAACCCTGCGTATCAAGACATGAAAGAAGAACTAACCGAGGGATTACTCGAGCTCATCAACGATCTGGAAGATCCTGTCGATGCACCCAACCTCGTCAAAACCATTCTCCCCTAACAATAAAGCATAAAAATAACCGTGAAATTCTTACTCATCACCGCACTGTCCGTGCTCTCTCTCGCTACTTGCCTCCAGGCCAAGCAAGCTCCACTGAAGAAAAACGACCGCATCGTCTTCCTCGGCGACTCGATCACCGCCGCGGGCCCACGCCCCGGGGGCTACATCACCCTCAGTGCGGCGGCCATTGCCAAGGCCTACCCGGACCTCAACATCGAACTCATCGGCGCAGGCGTCGGTGGCCACAAAGTTCCCGATTGCCAGAAGCGCCTCGACAAGGACGTGCTGCAGAAAAAACCCACTATTGTTTTCATCTACATCGGTATTAACGACGTCTGGCACTGGACTCACCCGAGGGTGGTCGCCAGAGGTAAAAAAGGCACCACACCCGAAGCTTTTGAGAACGGCCTCAGGGATATGATCAAAAAAATTAACAGCGTAGGCGCCCGGGTCATTCTCTGCACACCCACCGTCATTGGTGAAAAATCAGACGGTACTAACCCGGATGACCAAAGGCTCGACGAGTATGCCGACATCAGCCGCAAAGTCGCCAAGGAAACCGGCTCCCAGCTGCTCGATTTTCGCAAGGGTTTCATCGCCTACCTGAAAAAACACAATCCGAAAAACGCTAACAAGGAAATTCTAACAAGTGACTCCGTGCACATGAATTCGGCGGGCAACCAACTGCTCGCCAAGCTCGTTCTCGAGGCCCTGCAAGTGCCAGCATCATCAGAAACCGGGCAATGAAATGGCTCAGGCACGGATCAATACCTATCTACTTCAGAGAGCAATTTCTCGGTTGAGTCACCGTTTTTTGCCAATGACATAATGGATTCGGCTATATCTTGAGGGTGGGCAGTTTTACGGATGTAAGAATCCGTCATGGCGAAAACGAGCTTTCCTCCCATCTCTGCCAGTGCAAGACAACCAAATGGTATAGACATGTTCATTTTCAGTGCATTCTCATACTGAGCCTTATCTGCGTCCCCGCATGGCGTGCTGAGCTGAACGATGGGTTTGCCATCGGGCGTTTTTGCAGAGAGGTCGATCCAGACCTGCTGACTACGTTCATCGGGGAGGGTTACAGTAATGGTGTATGCCTCGCCTGATGCTGAGACCATTACGGGAAGACCTTCAACAGCTGCACTGATAAGATCTTCATCAGAGAGATCAAGTCCTCCGGAATTGCGAATGCTGTCGTCTTTGGCCGCCCAGTCGCGCCACTCGTTAGGATCATCACCAAATTCCTTGCCGGTGATGGCTCTGAGGGTCATGGCCGCAGTGGTTGCGTTCTTGTTCTGCTCGAGGAGCGAAATCAGAGGGGCTATTGCTCTGGAGTCGCCGATTTCAGAGAGAATCTTTATCGCTGACCATCTAACACCTTCGTTTCTGTCATTGAGGAGAGGTATGATCACTTCACTCATGCAAACTCCCTGTTGTTCCACAGCAGTAATGGTGGCAGATCTTGTTCTGATATTTCTGAGGCCTTTACGAATGTCATCCTTGTTCATGAGTCAGTTGAGAGTTAAAACCATATGATCATGGATGAACTCGCAATGAAACACCAGATGAAAAAATATGTTCAAGCTTCCGTTCAATCATTGGCGTTGATAATAAATGAACAACCTCGAGCAATTATCCCGTAATCACTTAGCTGACCAGTCACCCTCATCACACATCATCCGCCACGTCATGAAAAAAACATTCCTCATTCTTACCGCACTCGCCCCACTAATTACACTCACCAGCACGGCAGACGTCACACCCGCTGCCCTGTTCACCGACCACATGGTCATCCAGCGCGACACCCAGGCACCCGTCTGGGGAAGTGCTGACGCAGGGGAAAAAGTAATCGTCACCGCCAGCTGGGGAGCCAATGTCTCCACCACCGCGGACAAAGATGGCAAGTGGAAGGTCGCGTTAAAAACACCCGCAGCCGGTGGTCCACACACCATCACCCTCAAGGGCAACAACAGTATTAAAATCAACAATGTGCTCTCCGGTGAAGTCTGGTTTTGCTCCGGTCAGTCTAACATGGATTTTTACCTCAAGCAGTTGAGAAAATCCAAGCCCGGGCGGACCCAGCCTGAAGACATAATCACCGCCGAGTATATTAATAAGGAAGTCACCACCGCAGCAGACGACCAGCTCCGCCAGTTCGAAGTGCAGAAAAAAACCTCACCCTTCGAGCCACTCGACAGTCTCAATGGCAACTGGATTTCATCCTCACCCAAGACCAATGACAATTTCTCCGCCACCGCCTACTTCTTCGCCCGTGAGCTACGCAAAGAGCTCAAGGTTCCCGTGGGTATTATCAAATGTGCCTGGGGCGGCACTCTTGTGGAGCCATGGATCCCAGTGGACGCTTATCAAGACGACAAAGACATGGTCGCCTACATGCAGCAAGAGCACACTAGCCTCAAAAAAGCGATCGAGAACTGGGATCCTAAAAAGAAAAAAAAGGGCAACAGGCGCAGAGCACCACAATCCCCAATCACGAACCAGCAAATCCCCACCACACTCTTCAACGGCATGGTCAACCCCGTCATCCCCTACGCCATCAAGGGAGCCATCTGGTATCAAGGTGAATCGAACGCCAGCCACAACATCACTCAATACACCAAGCACTTCCAAGCCATGATCTCCGGCTGGAGAGAGCACTGGGGGCAGGGAGACTTCCCCTTCTACTTCGCCCAGCTCGCCAGCTTCCGAGGAGAAGCCAGCAATCCCGTTGAGCATGACGCATGGGCTTCCATCTGTGACCAGCAGCGCCGCACGCTCAGCCTGAAAAACACCGGCATGGCCGTGCTCAACGACATCGGCGAAGCCAAAGACATTCATCCGCACAACAAGGTGGACGTCGGCATCCGTCTGGCTCTCTGGGCACTCAAAAACGACTACGGCAAAGACCTCGCCGCCTGCAGTGGCCCCCTCTACAAGAGCCACAAAATGGAGAATAGCAAAGTCATCATCACCTTCGATCACGCCGGCTCCGGCCTGATGACTGGATCCAAAAACAACATCGAGCCCACCGTTGAGACCAAAGCACCGATCAAGGGTTTTCAGATCTGTGGCAAGGACCGCAAGTGGCAGTGGGCCGAAGCCAAGATTAGCGGGCCGAACACCGTCACCATTTCTCACCAAGGCGTTCCACAGCCAACAGTCGTTCGCTATGCATGGGCCGCTAATCCGGGTGAGGTCAACCTCTACAACAAGGAAGGCTTACCCACCTCCATCTTCACCACCGAAGTGGAAATTCCTGCTTACGTAAGCCCAAAGACCAAGAAAAAGAGATAGACCAGACCTCTATCCTACCCAGACATGAATAGATCACCGGATATGAGAACTCTGAACTTGTCGATCGCTCTCGGCTCACTTGCCCTCGCACTGGCCCCCTGTGAGCTCCGTGCGGATCATCACGCCGATCACAAGGCCAAGGCCCAATTCGTCCAGCATCTCGATGCCGGCAAAAAGCAAACCATCGTCACCTTCGGCACCAGCCTTACCGCGGTCGGTGCCTGGGTTGACCAGTTCGCCACCGTACTTGAGCAAACCTACCCGGGTCAGGCCAAGGTGATCAACGGTGCCCAGGGTGGCGCCAACTCGGACTGGGGAGTAAAAAGCCTCGATCAAAAAGTCCTGCAGCACAAGCCGGACACCGTGCTCATTGAGTTCGCCGTCAACGACGCCGTGGCTAAGCGCAAGACCAGTGTCGAACACGCGCGTAATAACCTTGAACAACTCATCGAGCGCATCCTCAAGTCCAATCCGGACACTGAGATCATCTTGCAGGTGATGAACGTTCCCATCAGCCACACCCGCACGGGTCGCCCCAATCTGGAGGCCTACAACCAGATGTATCGGGATATCGCCGAAGAGCGTGGCTACCAACTCATCGACCACTGGCCGAACTGGCAAAAGCTGCTCGATGAGGACCCGCTGCGTTTTGTCGCCTACAACCCTGACACCATCCACCCCGTGCGTATCGGGGCCCTGAACGTCATCACCCCGCACCTGCTGCGTGAGCTCGGCCTACACCCATTACCTCAAGGAAACCCTGAAAAAAGCACTGCCACCCCGTGCTGGGATTACCTGCTGCATATCATGCGCACGGACAAAAACCCCGCCACCTCCCGCAAGGACTTTGATGGCTACTGGGAGAAGCTCTTCACCATGGCTGACCTCGATCAAAACGGCAGCTTGAGCCCTGAGGAAATGCTTGCCGACGCCCTACTCAAAACACTCGACAAAGACCAAAGCAATAGCATCGAGCTTGAAGAGTGGCTGGCCGCCTACGACGGCATGTTTGATAAATTCGACCGAGACCAAGACGGCAGCCTCAGCCCATCAGAAAAAAGAAGCTGGTAGAGCAACTCGGTCAACCGGCCGATGCTATTTATACCCTTATGTCTGGGCGAATGACTTAAAAATCGTAGCGCAAACCGGCATAGAATGTTCTCGTGAACGCTGGACCATAGACATAATCGGAATCGCGCAACACTCCCGTCTCCAAATCATCTTGAAATTCGTCAAATACATTTTTGACGCCAACGCTCACCGTCAAGTCAGAGTCCGACATTTCAAACTTCTTGGAAATGCCAATGTCGACATTAAAAAACCACGGGCTGCGCTCCATGCTATTGTCGTTCGTCCTAGCCGAGTCCGAAGATACTCTTGGAATATTCATAGACCCCGTTGCCTTAGTGGTAATATAAGTATCAAACCACTCACCATTGTGGGTGAAGCGCAGTAATGCCAGTGACTCAGGCGTTCGCACATAGGTGCTTGAGAAGATCGGGTTATCAGCCGGATCAGCGCCTGTGGGATCCCCAATAATCAACTGAGAATTTTCATATTCCAAGCGCTGTTGCACCCATGAAAATTGAAGATTCCAATCATCTTCAAAATAGCCCAGATTTAACTCAGCTCCATAGACACGAGACAACTCACCGTTTGTTCGGATAAATTCTGTCACATTCAATGTGCTTGGGTCGTCGTTAGGCTCCACGACGAAAGTATCATCCAACCAAGTGTGGAAAGCATTCACTTCCAATCGCCAGCGGTCATTAATTTGCCATTCAGGAGATACCGAAATAGTCACAGAGCTTTCCTCATCAAGTTGAGTATCATTGAAAGTGGTTTGTAACTCACCCCCCACATTGGAGATGTGCAGGTCCTCGTCAAAAAGCTCAGGGGCACGGAAGCCCGTTGAGATTGCGCCACGCACCCGAAGATCAGAATTTGGTGACCATAAAATAGCCGCCCTAGGAGAAAATACAGGATCATCAAGTTCAGAGTTAAAATCTCCGCGCATACCGTATTCAAAGGTCCAATTATCATTTGGCTTCCAACGATGTTGGATAAATGTTCCTAAATTACGAAAAGCTTCATCAAGAGTCCGGTTCACAGATGGCTGAGTATCGACAAGATTTTCAATAGAGAAGGTAGCACCGAAACTAAGACGGTGACTTTCCGACGGTTGATAGGAAATCAAGGAATCAATAAAATGAAGATCATTAGTGGTTGAACCAAACCCTCGCTCTGGAGTCCAACTGGGGTCAAAAAACGCTGATGTAGGATCAGGCGAACCCAGCGCCCCCGTACCACCATAATAAGAGTCACGCTCAGTGCGTGAAAATGAATAGGCTAGACGACTGCCCCAACGCTCGTTCCATTCTGCCTCCCATTTTAAAGTAGAGACATAGCGGCGAGAAAAAATCTCTTCCATAATACGGCCTTCATTGGGCTGCAAATCCCAAGCAAGAATGTCCCCACCTCGCCTATCTTCGTCTGATGCAAAAAAATCTAAAGTAAAAGTGTGATCGAAGACTGGTCGCCATAATGCTCTCAGCCCTCCACTCCAAAGATCACGTTTTGACACATCTGTGAAACCATCCCCATCACGATCAATAGGATCTATCCGATCAAAGCCGCCATACAAGCTGAGCTTCAAACGATCATCCTCACTCACGAAATCATATAGTCCAAAAAATGACCCGCCTGGATCCTCACCAAAGCTATCACCCCGACTGCCAAGAACTCTCATATCAATGTGACCACCTGTCTCAGATGGCTCACGCGGAACCAAGTTAATCACACCAGCCACAGCACCTGGCCCATACAACACCGACCCTCCTCCTTTAACGATCTCAATTTGTCCAATCGTTCCAGCTGGTATTTGCTCAATGCCATAAACGCCAGCCAAAGTAGAAAAATTAGGCAGACCGTCAGACAAAATGCCAATATATTGCTGAGGAAGGCCCAACATTTGGATCGATTGAACACTACAATTCTGACAATCAGTACTGACACGTAATCCTGGCGAGTATTCCACCGCCTCAGCCAGAGAGCGTGTGCCTGTTCTGGCTAAGTATTTCCCGTCTATAACCTCCGTGCGTACTGGCGTGTCGCGAAGCGGTTCTACCACCTGTGAACCAGTCACCACCAGAGGATTGAGTGCCTCAAATGGAGCATAAGAGTCCTGAGCACTTAGCTCGGTGAAGCCGCAAATAACAGCCGTAGCCGTAATAGCTACTGAAGGCATGTAAAAAAATTTTGCGCATCTGTTTTGGTGTGATTTTTTCAACATAGTATTCATTGTGATTGGGGTGTATTAAATTTCGGTTTTATCTGCTTAGTGACCCACCTTGAGGGTAGCCTTCTAAGTAACACGAAAACACAGCAAGAGACCGGTTTGTTGACATATAATATATGAGTGTCAAATAATAAAATTAGTCTAGGCTAATTTTTATTTCTACGACTTAATAATAGAAGCTAAATCTATTCTCACTGAAAGAGCCTATCGCTCGTTGACGTTGTATGAAGACACCCTCGATAGACTCATCCTAAAAAATATCTCTGGCAGCCATAAATTTTGGCAGCTAGCTTGAGACTTACCCATTAATCCAGTCACCATGAACCACCTTAGCATCACTCTCTTCGTTCTCACTTCACTATTCTCTGTTCACCATTCTGCGGCCGAACAGCGGACGACCAAAGGAAGTGCAAGCTCTACCCAGCGGACGACCAAAGGAAGTGCAAGCTCTACCCAGCGGACGACTAAAGGAAGTGCAAGCTCTACCCAGCCCAACATCATCTTTATCCTTGCGGACGATTGGGGTCTTGGTGATGTGAAGACCTACGGTGGCGATCGCTGCAAAATCGACACCCCGCACATGGATCGCCTGGCAGAGACCGGCATGAAGTTCAACGATGCGCACAGCT
>ERZ1048068.253-NODE-253-length-49437-cov-8.570572_pt1 | contig 49437 bp, 41 predicted proteins | sample MGYA00383098_ERZ1048068 | MGnify/ENA primary metagenome ERZ1048068 (study PRJEB29581, sample SAMEA5548368) | metagenome | biome: marine; feature: coastal; material: water | depth 1 m | study: Short-term variability in the microbial, nano- and picoplankton dynamics...
CCGTTCCGGGTGGAGTAGGTCCCATGACCATTGCCATGCTCCTTCAAAACACCCTAGTTGCGTGCCATGGGAAGCAATCCAAGTACAAAAAAGTACGTCTATAATTTAACTTGACTATGAAGACAGAAGATTATATAGAAATACTAAAAATACTTTTAGGCTGGCCATTTATAACAATGATTATTGTTCTGCTGATTAGAAAGGAAATGCCTCCAATTATCAACAAATTGACAAAGGCCAAGTTTGGTGGAACTGAATTCGAATTTAAACCTGAACCACCACCAGAAAAGATAAACGAAATTAAAAAAGAATTCGAAAAGATTGTAAGTATAAAAGACCCCAAGTTATTAGATGTAGCATCGAAATTTGAATATTGGTTAAAAAACTACAATCATTACGGGGCTTCCCACTCTGAGAGTTTTAGAAACTTCATTACTAATGATAAAGCATTAGTGAATTATGGTGTAACTTATGATGAATACAAAACATTAGCAGAAATTTTAAAACAAAAAGGAATGGAAATTGAATATATAATCCCTGAAAAAGCTTACAATGAGCAGATTGAAAGGTCTCTCCAGATGATTAAAAAATTAAGCTAAAACTAAATCACTATGGACTGCAAGTCCATAGGTTTATTTAAGCAATGAAATTGCTTTTTAGAATTGTTGTGGAAAAATAGAAAAATCATGAAACAAATCGACAATAAAAAATTTGTAGAAACTGAAAGCCTTGCACTGAAAGTACATAGTTTCAACTAACAAATGAGCCCAATGAAAATTTCATTGGGCATTATAATTTGATTTATTACAAATAGTTTTAAGATTCAGGTGATACAATATGAAAAATATAAACCACGACCACACAACAATAAATATACGTAATGCAGGATTTTGGTAAAATTGAACTTTAACGCATTTAATAAACATTATAGCGACTTCACAGTAAAGCGCCTTGAAATCCTGTACTACGCATATTCGAGCCATTAAAAATCCTTTTTTACAATGAACAAAATTGCATTAATAACTGGAGCAAGTAAGGGAATTGGTAGAGCATTGACTGAAAAAATGCTGAATGAAGATTTCTTTGTTATTGGAACAAGTAGAAATGGGAAAATCAAGGGCTTTGAACATGTTAATTTTCATGCTTTAAAATTAGATCTCTCCAGCACAAAGAGTATTGAAAATGTTCACAAAGAAATTTTTAGCACCTTTAAGCAAATTGACATTTTAATTAACAACGCTGGAATTGGACCCGATTTATATACTAATATTCCTGAAAGAAAATCTTTCAATCACACATTTGATGTTAATGTAAATGGAACGGTATTTTTTACTGAACCCTTAATACAATTCATCCCCGAAAATGGAATTATCCTAAATATATCATCAAAAATGGGCTCATTAGGTGTTTGTGAATTAACAGATTCTGTTGCTTATCGAATGTCAAAAAGTGCATTAAATATGTACACAAAAATTCTAACAAATCGGCTGAAAGGCAAAATTCGTGTTGCTTCAATTCATCCTGGCTGGGTAAAAACAACAATTGTTGAAAGTAATCTCAGAGACGGTAGATTGACCCCTGAACAGTCAGCGAGAAATATTTTTGAGTTTTTAATAGCTCCATTTGATAGCGGAATATTTTGGAATTCTGAAAATGGAAAGGAATTGCCGTGGTAAAAAACTACATGCTATAAGTGTGTTGTTATCAAAATGATAAAATAACATTTTTAATCAAAAAAGCCGTATTTTCGCTTTCAGATGAAAGCACGAACACCCAGCGAATCAAAGACCATTACTACCGACTTGGTATTGCCGAGCGACACCAATCCGCTGAACAATTTGTTTGGAGGGGAATTGCTAGCCCGTATGGATCGAGTGGCCTGTATTGCCGCCGAGCGCCACTCCAACAACATTGTTGTTACGGCATCGATCAACCACGTTCATTTTAGCAAATCGGTTCCTTTGGGAAGCGTTTTGACCTTAGAGGCCAAAGTTTCCCGTGCCTTTACCACCTCCATGGAAGTTTTTATAGACGTTTGGATGGAAGACCCCTTGTCTAAAACGTTGGAAAAAGTCAACGAAGCTATTTACACCTTTGTTGCGGTGGATTCCAACGGAAAGCCCATTGCCGTTCCGCCTTTGGTTCCCGAATCGGATTTGGAAAAAGAACGCTACGACGCTGCTTTGCGGAGAAAACAACTGAGTTTGGTCTTGGCAAAAAAATTAAGCCCTCAAAACGCAACCGAATTGAAAGCACTCTTTAACTAAAATAAAAAACATGGAATGGTACATTAAAAATCGTTGGGTAATTTGGATAATTTTAGGAGTTTATTTTGCTTATCGCGTCCTGACCAGCCTATAATTTTATCATTCTAACACTTTTAGCAACAAATCCGTGATTTTTCCTGAGCGATGGATTCAACTTCTGAATTATATTGTTAAATTTACGGCAAAAATTTGAACTATGGCTTTTGATATTGAAATGATCAAAAATGTTTACGCAACAATGGCAGAACGTGTCCAAGCTGCGAAAGCGTTGGTTGGAAAACCTCTTACTCTTTCTGAAAAAATCCTTTATTCGCATTTGTGGGAAAAAATGCCCACAAAAAAATATACCCGCGGTGAAGACTATGTTGACTTTGCTCCTGACCGAATCGCATGTCAAGATGCTACCGCACAAATGGCTTTGCTACAATTTATGCAAGCCGGAAAAAACAAAGTGGCCGTTCCTACCACGGTACATTGCGATCACCTGATTCAAGCCAAAGACGGTGCTGCTGCTGATTTAAAATCAGCGAATTCTTCCAGCTCGGAAGTGTTTAATTTCCTAGAGTCTGTCTCCAACAAATACGGTATCGGATTTTGGAAACCGGGAGCAGGAATTATTCATCAAGTGGTGTTGGAAAATTATGCCTTCCCAGGAGGAATGATGATTGGAACCGATTCACACACTGTAAATGCCGGGGGACTCGGGATGCTTGCCATTGGAGTTGGCGGTGCAGATGCAGTGGATGTGATGGCCGACATGGCGTGGGAATTGAAATTTCCCAAACTGATCGGAGTCAAATTAACTGGAAAACTCAACGGATGGACAGCGCCCAAAGATGTGATTCTAAAAGTGGCCGGTATTCTAACCGTAAAAGGCGGTACCGGAGCTATTATTGAATATTTTGGAGAAGGTGCCCAATCCATGTCGTGTACTGGAAAAGGAACCATTTGTAATATGGGTGCCGAAGTAGGAGCTACTACCTCAACTTTCGGATACGATGAATCTATGGAGCGTTATTTGCGATCAACCGATCGGGATGATGTTGCAGATGCTGCCAATGAAGTCAAAGAATATTTGACCGCAGATCCAGAAGTGTATGAAAACCCTGAAAACTATTTCGATCAAGTGATTGAGATTGATTTGGATACGCTTCGTCCGCATATCAACGGGCCGTTTAGTCCTGATTTGGCAACGCCTGTTTCAGAAATGTCTGAAAAAGCAAGTGCCAACCAATGGCCTTTGAAAGTCGATTGGGGATTGATTGGGTCGTGTACCAATTCTTCTTACGAAGATCTATCAAGAGCGGCTTCAATCGCCAAACAAGCCGTGGATAAAAAACTCGAAACCAAAGCAGAATTTGGAATCAATCCCGGCTCGGAACAAGTGCGATACACTGCCGAACGTGACGGATTGTTAGAGGTTTTTGAAGACTTAAACGCTAAAATATTTACCAATGCTTGTGGACCGTGTATCGGTCAATGGGCAAGAGAAGGCGCTGACAAACAAGAAAAAAACTCGATTGTTCACTCGTTTAATAGAAACTTTTCGAAACGTGCAGATGGGAATCCAAATACGCATGCTTTTGTAGCTTCTCCAGAAATGGTTGCTGCGATTGCTATATCCGGTCGCTTGGATTTTGATCCGGTAAACGATACACTCATCAATCAAGACGGAGACGAAGTTCGCCTCGATCCTCCGGTGGGAATGGAGCTTCCCGATCGCGGATTTGCTTTTGAAGACAATGGCTATTTGGCTCCCGAAGAAGACGGTTCTAATGTTGTTGTCAACGTTAGCGATTCGTCAGAACGGCTCCAGTTGCTTACGCCTTTCGAAGCGTGGGATGGAGAAAATATTTTAGGCGCTAAATTGCTAATCAAAGCCAAAGGAAAATGTACTACCGACCACATATCCATGGCAGGACCTTGGTTGCGTTTTAGAGGTCATCTGGACAATATTTCCAACAACTGTTTGATTGGAGCGGTTAATTTTTTTAACGAAAAAACCAATTTTGTCAAAAACCAATTGACTGGAGAATACGGCGGTGTTCCTGACGTACAGCGCCAATACAAAGCAGCTGGTATCGACACGGTAGTGGTTGGGGATCATAACTATGGAGAAGGTTCTTCTAGAGAACACGCCGCCATGGAGCCTCGTCATTTGGGTGTCAAAGTGGTTTTGGTAAAATCGTTTGCGCGAATTCACGAAACCAACCTGAAAAAACAAGGAATGTTGGGCATCACTTTTGTGAATGAAGCAGACTACGACCTGATTCAAGAAAACGATGTGTTCAATTTTGTTGACTTAAAAGACTTCGCCGCCGGAAAACCATTGACTATTGAGGTTGTTCATGAAGACGGGTCTAAGGATACCGTTGTGGCAAATCACACTTATAACGAACAGCAAATCGAGTGGTTTCGAAAAGGTTCTGCACTGAATTTAATAAAAGAGCTGAACGCAAGCTAACCCACATCCGAAGCTATAAAAATTAAAATCCAATCAATTGATTGGATTTTTTTTTCTAAATGCCTCGTATTTTTTGCTCCCACTTCCAAGCAGAATCTACCGCTTCGTCGAGGGTTTTTTCTGTTTTCCAACCCAACTCATTGTTAGCTTTTAAAGTATCGGCATAGGCTGCAATCACATCGCCCGTTCGTCGAGGACCTATTTCATAGGCCAATGAACGTCCTGAAGTTCGCTCAAAACTCTGAACCACTTCCAAAACAGAACTTCCTGTTCCTGTGCCCAAATTGAACACTTCGTAATTGGACGTTTGTTTTTGGTTCAACAAGCGCTGCAAAGCAACTACATGAGCTTTGGAAAGGTCCACTACATGTATGTAGTCCCGAACACAAGTGCCGTCTGTTGTTGGATAGTCATCTCCAAAAATAGTGAGTTTGTCGTGCAATCCTGCTGCGGTCTGCGTAATAAAAGGCACCAAATTTTGCGGCTTTCCAATAGGGAGTTCGCCTATTTCTAAGGAAGGGTGCGCTCCGATTGGGTTGAAGTAACGCAATGAAATCACGTTGACAATATCTTTGCTCTGTGTTACGTCAAACAATATTTCTTCGCCAATTTGTTTTGTGTTTCCGTAAGGAGAATTGGCTTTTTTAATGGGTGCATCTTCTGTAATTGGAAGGGCATCTGCTTGCCCATATACCGTACAAGACGAACTAAAAATAAAGGGAAGTGAACGATTGAGTTTTTCTGCTTCTAAAAGAAGATTGACGATCCCTCCCAAGTTGTTGTCGTAGTATTGCAATGGTTTTTCAACACTTTCTCCAACGGCCTTGTATGCGGCAAAGTGAATGATTCCGCCAATATCCGAATGGTTTGAAAAAAAAGCTGAAACCGCTTGTTTGTCTTTCAAATCAATTTGGGCAAAAGTAGGAGTTTGTTGGGTAATGGCAGTAATTCCGTTTAGAACTTCTTTAGAAGAGTTCGATAAATCATCAATAATGATGACTTCAAATCCTTGTTGTTGAAGCTCAACAACTGTATGAGATCCTATAAACCCCAACCCTCCGGTTACTAGAATTTTTTTAAGGTAAGAGTGCGACATGTTTTTTGGTGTTGATTTTGATTTTCAAAGATACGGTTATTGTTTAAAATTCTCTTATATCGGTAAGTCTTATGGATATAACAAACCCTTAACCAACTATGGGGGTTAAGGGTTTTTGTTGGTGGCCCCGCCTAGCTAGACGTTCCATCCTTGTCCCCAAATTTCCATTAACTCCTTTTTGGATTCGATTGTGTCAATGAATTCATCATCTCTATTTCTAAACTGTTTTTCTCCATCAGAACTTAAGAAATCTGTCCATCTTGATACCATATTTCCACTAAGATGTTTTACAATCGTGTTAATACTATTTGTCTCATTATTTATTTGAAATGACAATTTAATTTCTGAGACCTGTTCAATTGTTTTTTCTCCCAATTCCTTGTAATACCTGAACTGAAGTAAAGAAGATTTTAAAAATGAAGAGGTCATAGTATAAAATTAATGTTTTTGGTTCACAAATTGGTTCACACTCAAATTCGTTAAAAACAAAAACCCTCATAGTCGAGGACTTAGAGGGTTTGTTGGTGGTCCCACCTGGGCTCGAACCAGGGACCAACTGATTATGAGTCAGCTACTCTAACCAACTGAGCTATAGGACCTCATTGGCAATGCAAATTTAACCAATATTTAATGTCTTAAAAAAGTTTTTTGTAAAATGAAATTAAATTCGCTCTTTAATTTCGATTACAATCGCTACCAAAATACAAAGGGCAAGACTCGCCCAAACAATTCCTCCAACTCCCATATTCATCTCTTTTTAATAGACAGCAAAGATACATATAATCCCAATAATTAAATCTGATAAATTACTGAAATAAATTGCCTAAGGCAGCTTTTCAATAAAGGGAATTGTTGGGTCAAAAATTTCCAAAAGAAGTTGTTTTAATTTCTCCTCAAAAGCAGCTATGAGTTCCGAAGTGATGCTGTAATCTTTGGGAAGCACTCTTGGTTTTTCTTTAATGCCAAATCGTATAAATCCTGAAGACAGGTTTTTAAACGATACAATGCCTGCCTCAAAAGGGTGTTGATCACGGTTTTGAGATTGCCACATCATTCCATATAATAGTACTTGCAAGGCTTTGCTGTATTTTTCGTCTGAAATGCTGTCCTGCAAATTCATTACAGCAAGATCGTGTACTTTGACTTGACCGGTTTTGTAGTCTATAATTCGCAACACCTCATCGCGCTGGTCTATACGATCTACAATCCCCGAAAATCGAATCGAGTGGCTCAGTTCATCGAATTCACAAGTCTTTGAAATCTTTTGCTCTAGCGCTATAATTTTGATTGTATGTCCTTTCTGAAGTTCCTTTATTTCTGCGCTTACAAACTGATCTGTATTGTGTTTAATAACCTCATAAACAATTTGGTTTTTACCCGTTTTATACATTTCAGAAGGGTAGTGTTTAGAAAATACTTCTTGAGTTATTTGAGGAATTTCTTGTCGCTTAGACTCCAACTCCTTCTCTGTAAGATGTTTTCCTATGAATGGGGAGTACAAAACCTCTAAAACTTCGTGTACTATGGTTCCAAAAGTCGCCGCCTCAGGGCTTTCTTCAACAGATTCCATCTCCTGAACACCCAGTACTCTTTGATTAAAAAAAGCAATGGGATTTTGAATGTATTGATTGAGCGATGACGGAGATATCCCCTTTTTAGCCATTTCTTGTAGCCGATTCATGATAGCAGGTGTTTTTGCTACCGTTCTTGGTTGGGATTGCTTTATAGAAACGGAAGGACTTGCAAAAAATGATTTTAAATCGTGTTGCGGCAATGGGTTCATTTGTAGCTGATACAAAAAACGGCTTTTCTCTCCTGCATCAAGCCCTTCAGATGTGCTGTTGTAAATCAAATAAATATTTTGGGCGCGTTGCAACAATCGATAAAAATGATACGTATATATTGCGTCTTTTTCTTCAAAAGTTGGTAGGCCAAATTGCTTCTTAACATCAAATGGAATCGTTGTGGGAGGCTGTTTTCCGGCTGGAAGTGTTCCCTCATTTACAGATGTGATGATAACCGTATCGAAATCAATGGCGCGTGTTTCAAGCATTCCCATTAACTGTAATCCTTCGAGAGGCTCTCCCTGAAAATGCAAGGTTTGAGTAGTAAGCAATTCTTTGTATAACACCCGCAATGTTTTGATGTCCTCGACATAAGGATAGGCTTTTGTTAGCAAGGCCAATTGATTAAAGGTCTCATAAAAAAGGTGCAATTGTTCAAGCTCTAGTCCGTACTGTTTGGGGTTTTGTATCCATGCGTCTTTCAACAATTGAACCATTTGTTGAAGCATGGCAATCACTTGTTGGGGGCTTGTTAGATTTCCAAAAAGCAACCCAATTATTGAGCGGTGTTCTTTTGAGAAGTAGGACTCGGCATATAATTGTGTTATATAGACTGTGTTATCTTTTCGAATGGATTGAATAAACTGCATTCCTTCATCCGTTGTGTCTTTTATCAAAAGTCCTCGTAGGTTCTGATGAGAAAGAAGATGTTGGACACCTTGATAATAAAAACCCTTGGAAGACTTATCAGCATGTAGCGATATCAATTGATCAAAAAATGTCGATAAAGAAGCGCTTGTTAGAGGAAAACCCATAGTAACATTGACCGAAGGCACAGATGCTGGTAGCGAATGAAGTGTCGGCTGAAGCAAGGCTTCATTGCCCAAAACTACAGCAGTACGACTCATATTCATCTTTTGTTCTATACACTGATTTAGTGTCGCTCCTACTTGTTTGGTCTGTCCAATATTTTTAGGCGTTCCTATGATTTGAATGGATTTGGGCTTCGAAAAATGGGTGTGTTCCCACTGAAATGGATTTTCTTGATAGTGTTTCCACTCGTTTTTATACTTTCGAATAAAGTGCCCAGCTGCATGGCCCGAGTCTGATAAAAATTGGGCGTCAATATCCCAATAAATAGCGGCTCTTTTACGCTGAAGCAGTTCTTCAATAATATGTTGTTCTGCTGTATTCAAGGCATTAAATCCCGCAAAAATATGATGCTTGTTGGGGGTAGACTGAATATAATGTTCGATGTTCTCGAAGGCTTCGCGAAAACAAAGTCCTTGTGTGGCATGGCCTTTTGAAAGAAGTCGATCAGAAAATTGTTGATAAAGGTTGGGCAGTGATTTCCAAAAGGAAAGATATTTTTTAACAAAAGGTGTTGGCTCACTTTCTAATGACCAATGATTGAGGTCCTGAATTTCTGATAAGTATGTAAATATCTTTTGTTGAGGAATTAAAAAGCGATCTACTTCATTGATGTCTTGAAGAATGGTGGGTGCCCAACTCGAAAATGATGCAAATGTGTCTTGTTCTTTTTTTGGAATAACAGAAAGATACGCTTCGTACAATTCAAATAACAAGGTTGTATTGGGCAATACTTTTAGTCCTGAAACCGACTCAATAAAGCTTTCAATGCTTATTATTTGTGGGAGAAATGAGGTTTTAGAAATCTTTTTTAAAAACAGCTCCTTAACATACACTCCCGCTCTTCTACTCGGGAGAATAAAGCAGAGTTCCCCAAGATCATGATCTTGAGAAATCACTTGATCAACAACTTCTTCTAAAAATGATTTCACTTTATAAAAATAGAAAACGCATCGGTTACCCGATGCGTTTTTCTAAAATATTATTGTAAGAAAAGCTAGAAAATTAATTCCCTGCCTTAAACTCTACTCTTCGGTTTTGTTTTCGACCTTCTCTGTTTACATTCGTGGCTGCTGGTTGAGTTTCCCCATATCCTTTAGTTGACAAACGTGACGCGTCAAGTCCTTTGCTTACCAAATAAGCTTTAACTGCTGCTGCACGTGTTTCTGAAAGTTTTTGGTTGTACCCTTGAGAACCTCTACTATCAGCGTGGCCTTCAATAATAACGCTAGACGATTGGTAGTTTTGTAGCAATGCATAAACTTCGTCAATAATCTGCTTCGCTTCTTGAGAAATTTCAGCTTTTTCAGTGTCGTAAGGAATTACTGGACCAATAGCATCTAATTTTGCTTGGATATCAGGACATCCGTTGTTAGCAACTGGACCTGCTTCGTTAACACAAGCATCGTCTTTATCTAAAACAGAATCTCCATCTGTATCTTTCCAAGGACATCCGTTGTTCGCTACAGGACCTGCTTGGTTTACACAAGCATCGTCTTTGTTAGCAATACCGTCTCCGTCAGCGTCAGGACAACCTGCCAAAGAAGCAAGACCTGCTTCGTTTACACACGCATCGTCTTTGTCAACAACTCCATCTCCGTCTGAGTCAGGACAGCCTCCGTTTTCAAGAGCTCCTGCTTGATCAGGACATTCGTCCTTGCTATTTTCAATACCGTCTCCGTCATTGTCAGGACATCCATTAAATGCAGGAAGACCGGCTTCTTCTGGACATGCATCGTATTTATCATAAATTCCATCTGAGTCAGTGTCCTTTCCGCCAAACTTGATAGAAACTCCTGCTACGTGCTGGAAATGTGGTATTCCTTTGTCTTCGAATACGTGTTTGTAAGTAGAACTGTAAGTCAATCCAATGTTGTCGTTGAACCAGTAGTTAAGTCCAAGTCCTCCATCAAAGGTTCCAGCTCCATCATCATCTAACCAAGTAACCCCACCTCCAACAGAGACAAATGGGTCAAATTTTCCGAGTTTGACTAATTCAGACAAACTATAGGTTAGAGAAGCGTCAAGTGCGTAGTGAGAAATGTCACTAACATCGTTGTCTCCAAGACGATCAATTGTGTTCAAGGAACCTTGAACTCCAAAAGAAAATCCTGAATCAATGTAGCGAGAAACACTAATTGTTGAGATTGAGGGTAAAATGTTCCAGTGGTCTTCGACATTGTAAAATTCACTAAACCATCCGCCGTAACCTGGTTGATTGGTTGGATAAACATCGATAGCGTTAACCCCAAAACTTACTTGCCATGGGTTGTTTTTGTCTTGAGCTGTTGCTGTAGTTGTTAGGGCTACTGCAAAAAAAGCAAGAAAAAATCTGCATAAATTTTTCATCACGATTAATTGTTTTACGTTAAGATTAATTGCAAAAATAGTTTGTTTTATGCTAAGATACAAAAAATGAGCTGTTTTATTAACATAAATCCGCTTAAACGCCTATTTCTTTGATAATAATCTCATTTTCCAAGTATACTATCCACTTGTTTGTAACGGTAAATCCCATCTCAGAAAGTGCTTTTCCATAAGCGTTAATTTGGTGCTTGTGGCTAGCCTGTGGACTGCCTGTTTTGTAGTCTAAAATTGTGGTGTGACCTTCTTCGTTTGTAACAATTCGATCTGGAATCAACCATTCTCCTTCTTTGGTTATTATTGACTTTTCGTTAATAACCTTGTTGTTTTCGGAAAACAATGCCGATAGCTTGGGGTGATTTACAACGCTGTAAATTACCTTTTCAATTTGATTCAAATCACTTTCCTTTCGCGATCCCTCTAGTCGGTATGTGTCAATAATTTGAGGGACTTCAAAAGAAAAACGAACCTTGGCTATAATTTCATGAAAAAGCAAACCAAAATCTATCGAAGCCGTTCGATTTTCTTCCCAATAATGGGTCTTTTTTACCAAGATGTTTTTAAGACTTACATCGTTGTTTGTCCATAGCAATGGCATTGATGCCTTTTGAATATCCGTTTTTTGAGAAACTCGTGTCGCGTCTCCCCAAAAATAATGGGTCTGATCTTCATTCCACTGTCCTTGTTGCTCCAAAAACATTCGAAAAGTTGAGGCAAAACTCAAGGACTTTGATTCTTTGCTTTTTGACTTTTTTTGTGAAATAATGTACAACTGTTCTTTCGCTCGAGTCAATGTGACATACAGTAAATTATACGCGTCCAGCTCCTCTTGACTTTGGTGGTTTTTATAAATCTGCTCCCCAATTTCTCCCATGTTTTCGATTTTTTTGTTGATGGGAATCAATATGCTTGAAAATCCTCCGTGCTGTTTGGGGTCTATTGGCAACCAACACTGTTGGTTTTTACTGTCATTAATCTTGGTTTGGGCATAGGGGAAAATCACAACGTCAAACTCTAACCCCTTAGATTTGTGAACAGTCATTACGCGTACCGCATTTTGACTTTCTTCGTCTGAAGCAATTGTTAGCTTGTGTTTGTGTTTTTTCCAATACGCTAAAAACGAAGAAACACTTGTGGAGTGCTTTTGTGAAAACTCAAAAACAGCATCCATAAAATAATGAATGTGTGCGTTTGAGTTTGTAGTCAGCATAAATTCAGCAATAGCCATTTCCAATGAATCGTACAACGAAGAGGAAACAAACAGGCCAAAATCAAAAGCCTTACCATTGAGGGGCAATGCATTGAAAAATTGCTGAATTGGTAAATCAAATCGTTGTTTAAACCATTGATAATAGTCATCCGTTGGGTTTTGGGTGCTCCAGTAATGATTCAGAATGGTGCTTCGGCTTTGGTTTTCTTCAGGAAAAACTTGCAATTGAAGTAAAGCCAGCAAAACCTGCACTTCATTTGAGTTTTTTAACAAAAGGGTTTCGGAAGAAATTACGGGAATATTGTTTTTAATCAAAAACTCAGAAACAGCAATTCCTTGCTTCTTGGTTCGGGTTAAAATACATTGATTGGCGTATGAAAATCCTTTTTTACAACAAAACCGAATCGTTTCTAGCACCTTTTGTGAATATTGCTCGGCTTCTTCTTCCGCGTTTTCAGCTTCGATAAAGTCCAAAGAAACATACCCTCCTACTTTGTTGTTTACCTCTTGTTGACTCCCTTTAGCAAACAACTGTTGGTGCTTGGGGTCTTGAAAAAGCGATGAAACAAATTGAAAAAACGAATTGTTAAACTGAATGACTTCGGTATAACTTCGATAGTTTTTAGTCAAATCAAAAAGGGTTATTTCGGTAGAAAAAGGGCTTTGTTTGTTTGAAAGTGCCATGAACTGTTCCGCACGTCCACCGCGCCAACGATATATCGATTGCTTCGCATCTCCAACCAAGAGCAACGATCCTAAATCGGGGTTGTAAGCACCTTCCAAACTGTGGCCTATAAGTGGAATTAAGTTTTGCCATTGCAATTGAGACGTGTCTTGAAATTCATCAATAAAATAATGTCGGTACTTAACACCCAATCGCTCATAAATAAAAGGAGTGGGTTGCTCATTGATCGTCTCTGAAATCAGCTTGTTAAATGCCGAAATCAACATGATGTTTTGTTCTTTTTGAATGGAATCTAATTTAGTTCGAATCGCATTAATCAATGAAAATGTAGGCAAACTTTTTTTAAGGGTTTGAACCATTAGCGCTTGGCTACAAAGCTTTATAAGCAGGTGGTACGAATCAGATAAGAACGAAAAGTGGGCGTCTAAAATAGCTTTTTTGTTCTCAGGTGTACTCTTTGAATAAAGCGCTCCTGAATCAATTTGATCGGAAAGCCTTTTGGTTTGTAAACCGTCCCATTTTTTGTTCGTGCATTTTTGTAAAAATTTTGGAAAATCTTTATAAGCAAAATCAGTCGCTTCTAACCCAAGTTCGGAAATTGTGTCGAGCGTTTTTTGTGCCTCCTGAAAAACAGCGGCTTCTTTGTTTTTGTATGAAGTGTTGATACTTTTTTGAAGATTTAAAAAATCTATCGGCGTTTTATTTTTAAGAGCATGCAGCTGTTGGTAATGATTTTCATCCAACATCAATTTTGAAGTTTCAAAAAAATCTCTTGAAATATCCCAAGACTTATCGTCTGCTATTTTTTCAAGGGCAAATGCAATCATTGCCTTTTTTAAAAAAGGGTCTTCGTCAATATCCGAAATCAACGCATCTACTGCCTCCTTTAACAGTGCCTCAGCATCCAAAACAACTTCAAAGGTTGAAGAAAGTCCCAAATCCTTAGCAAAAGTTCGAATTACTCGATGCGTAAATCCATCAATCGTGGAAATCTCTAGGGCAGAAAAATTGTGCAGAATGGATTGTAAAACTCGTTTTGATCGGCGATGCAGGCTATCTAAAGACAAATCACATTCTTCTGATAAAGACTGCATCATTTCAGAAGGTTGGTCACATGAATTGAAGCTGGAAAAATAATGTAAGTTAGATAGAACACGTTCTTTCATTTCGGCAACTGCCTTGTTGGTAAACGTAATGGCAAGAAGGTGTTGGTAATTTTGAGCGTTTGGGGTTTGTAAAAGAACTTTTAACACTTCTTTGACCAAAGTATAGGTCTTTCCCGAACCAGCCGAGGCGTTAAAAACAGAAAATGGAGTTGCATTCAAAAGCTTCGATTCAGAATTTTTCATGAGTAATTCTATAAAAATACGTGTTTAATGTATAACTTTGAAGCTTAGAATATATTTTAATTAAAAAATAAAAACATGGCATTTGAATTACCACCATTACCCTATGCTCACGATGCACTTGAGCCACATATTGACGCTCGAACTATGGAAATCCACCACGGAAAACATCATAACGGCTACACCAACAATTTAAACAATGCAATTGCAGGATCTTCTCAAGAGGGCGAATCCATCGAAGCAATTCTTGAAAACTTAGATATGAACAACAAAGCCCTCCGAAACAATGGAGGTGGTTATTTTAACCATCGTTTGTTCTGGAATGTTATGAGTCCAAACGGAGGTGGGGAACCTTCTGGAGAATTGGGGGCGGCTATTCAAAAAGCGTTCGGTTCTTTTGAAAACTTTAAAGACTCCTTTAGCAAAGCTGCAGCTACTCAATTTGGGTCAGGATGGGCGTGGCTATGTGTTCAAAAAGGAGGAACTGTAGATGTTTGCGCAACTGCAAATCAGGACAACCCTTTGATGCCTGGCATTGGATGTGGAGGAGCTCCTATCTTGGGAATTGATGTTTGGGAGCACGCTTACTACCTTAATTACCAAAACCGAAGACCTGACTATATAAATGCTTTTTTTAGCGTGATCAACTGGGAAGCAGTTTCTGAGCTATACAACGCTCACAAATAAAGAGACTGATTTCTTAAGAAAATATAAAAGCGGGAACAATCCCGCTTTTTTTGTTTTTGAATGTGCATTAAATAATTGATGTAAAATAAAAAAGGTGGAATTGCTTCCACCTTTTTTGCCCCAAATCTTACCATGAACTTAACCTACTTATGCTATGGCTTTGCTAAAGTACACAATGTTGTGAATTCACCAATAGAAATTCGATTAAATGTTGTTATATTAGGTAATCGGTTTTTTTGTAAGCATATACTTACAATCCCTGTTGTTTTTTAGTACGCTCTTTCCGTTCTGCCTTCATAAAAATTAACGAAGGCTTGGTTGACCACTCGGTTACCTCCAGGAGTGGGGTAATTTCCTGTAAAATACCAATCTCCGAGGTTTTCTGGGCAAGCTATATGCAGATTTTCCACCGTTTGATAGATTACATCAACTTCCGCCTGAATGGATGATGTTTTGATAATTTGAGCAATTTTAACAGAGATTTCTGCTGCTGAGAACGGAGCATAAAAACCTTGAACACCGTTGGTCATCTGGTTGTCTGGTAATAAAAGTTGCTCTTTGCAGTTTTTATAAACCTCTTCAACTACTTTCATTTGACCCGTTTCTTCTAGCAAGGCATGTGTAGCTCTAAAAGCAATAAATGCTTCCAAACGAGCCATGTCAATCCCGTAACAATCTGGATATCTAATTTGTGGTGCGCTTGATACTACCGTGATTTTTTTTGGATTCAATCGGTCAAGCATGCGTAAAATACTTTTTTGTAAAGTAGTTCCTCTTACAATACTATCATCGACGATTACCAAATTGTCAGTTGGCTTAATAACTCCGTAGGTTATATCATAGACATGCGCTACCAGATCGTCTCTTCCGCTGTCTTCAGAGATGAAGGTTCTTAACTTGGCGTCCTTGATGGCAATTTTTTCTATACGTGGGCGGCTATCCAAAATAGCACGAAGACGGTCGGGCGTAAGCTTATTTCCCTCTTTAAGTATCAATGCTTCAGCTTCACGATTCATTTGGCTTTGTACTTCTCCCACCAAACCGTAAAAAGAGGTTTCTGCAGTATTGGGAATGTAAGAAAAAACCGTGTTGTGAAAATCTCCTCCTATAGATTCTGTGATCTTAGGAAGAAGAAGTTCTCCTAATTTTTTTCGTTCTTTATAAATGTCTGCATCACTCCCTCTCGAAAAATAAATACGCTCAAAAGAACATGCCTTCTTGTCGGTAGGTTCTTGAATTTTTTTTAATGAAACGACTCCGTCTTTTTTAATGATAATTGCTTTTCCTGGTTGCAACTCCTCGACAGCTTCGAGTGGAACGTCAAACACCGTTTGAATAGCGGGGCGCTCAGAAGCCACCACAACAACCTCGTCGTCTCTGTAATAATAGGCGGGTCTAATGCCTGTTGGATCGCGCATGACAAAAGAATCGCCATGGCCAAACATTCCGCCAATCACATATCCTCCATCCCAAATTTTAGATGCCTTTCGTAGAATCTTGGCTATGTTTAGTTCTGCTGCAATCAAAGGGGAAGCCTCGGCTTTGGTATATCCTTGATCGCGAAATTGTTTGTATAGTTTTGCAACGGCCGAATCCAAAAAGTGTCCGATTTTTTCCATCACCGTTACCGTGTCTGCCTTTTCTTTTGGATGTTGTCCCAATCGAACCAAATTGTCAAACAGCTCTGAAACGTTTGTAAGATTAAAATTCCCCGCAACAATCAAATTCCTGTGCATCCAGTTGTTTTGACGCAAAAAAGGGTGGACGCTCTCAATGCTGTTTTTGCCAAACGTTCCGTACCTAACATGTCCTAAAAGCACTTCGCCTACATAGGGTAAGTTGCGTTTTTGGGCGGCAACATCGTCGATGTATTCTGGATGTTGTTCCAGTTCAGTATTGATGCGATCGTTGATTTTAGAAAAAACATCCTGGATGGGATGCTGTTTGGCAGAACGAACACGACTCATAAAGCGAGAGCCAGGCTCAGTGTCGAGTTTGATGCTTGCAAAACCAGCGCCATCTTGACCTCGGTTGTGTTGCTTCTCCATTAACAAGTACATTTTATGAACTCCATAAAACGCACTCCCGTATTTTTCTTTGTAGTATTCTAAAGGCTTGAGAAGTCTAATGAGTGCTATTCCACACTCATGCTTAATCGCATCGCTCATGTCGGTTTATTGATGTACAAAGTTAAAAAATATCCCTAAAGATTATTCTTTTTCAATAAATTATTATTTCAATAAGATGTCGTAATGAGTAAGCTCCTGAAATTGTTGCAATCGGCTTGCCAACGAATTGCTCTCAAGGCTTTCCATTCGTTCTGTTCCAAATTTTTCGACACAAAAAGAAGCCAATGCAGACCCATAGATTACAGCACTTTTAAGGTTCTCAAAAGATATGTTTCCTGATTGGGCAACAAATCCAACAAATCCTCCTGCAAAAGTGTCTCCAGCTCCAGTGGGGTCAAAAACTTCTTCGAGTGGAAGGGCTGGGGCAGAAAAAATTTGGTTGCCATGAAACAACAATGCGCCGTGCTCTCCCTTTTTGATAACGACATACTCTGGACCCATTGTAGCAATCTTTTGAGCGGCTTTTACCAAAGAATGTTCTCCTGTAAGTTGCCGGGCTTCTTCGTCGTTGATTGTAATAACATTTACTTTCTTAATCACTTCAAGTAATAAATCCCATGCGTGTTCCATCCAAAAATTCATCGTGTCAAGGACAATCATTTTGGGTTTTTCAGTCAATTGCTCCAATACACTCAATTGAACCGCCGGATGAAGATTTCCTAACATTACAATATCCGAGTCGGTATAAGCCTCAGGCACTACAGGTTGAAAGTTTTCCAATACGTTCAATTGCGTATCTAGGGTGTCTCTCATGTTGAGGTCGTTGTGGTATTTTCCTTTCCAAAAAAAAGTTTTTCCCTCTTTGACAACCTCCAGTCCAGTAATGTCAACATTTTTGTTTTTTAATAATGTCAAATATTCCTCTGGGAAATCACCTCCAACTACTGAGACAATTGCCGTGTTGACGTCAAAATGAGAAGCTGAAAGTGCAATATAAGTGGCAGCTCCTCCTAAAATTTTGTCTGTTTTTCCGAAAGGAGTTTCAATAGCATCGAAAGCTACTGTGCCTACTACTAAAAGTTTGTTCATCTTTTTTTTGGCGAAGATACAATTTCCTCTTTAGTTAGAAGACTTAAAAAGCGAGCCTTCTTTCTGAAATCCTTTGTCTATTAAAAGATTGTTGTTTTTTGAAGCTGCCACAGCCAGCTTGTCACAACGTTCGTTTTGAGGGTGGTCGTTATGCCCTTTTACCCATCGAAATGACACGCTGTGTTTTTTGTAGATTTTTAAAAATTCTCGCCACAGATCAACGTTCTTTTTGCCCTTAAAACCCTTGCGTTCCCATTGAAACACCCATTTTTTTTCGACAGAATCGGAAACGTATTTAGAATCGGTAAAGACAACCACTTCCGAAGCGATTTTGAGTTTTTTTAACGCCTCAATGACCGCCATCAACTCCATTCTATTGTTGGTAGTATGCTGAAATCCCTCCGAAAATTCTTTAACGTATCCTTTCCCACACCATTCCATCAGAATACCATAGCCTCCAGGACCTGGGTTTCCTCGAGCAGAACCGTCTGTATATATATGTATTTTTGGCTTATTCATTGTCAAGTAATGATTCTATAACCTTTGGGAAATGCGTTTGTTCCAATTCGTGTATTTTTCTGGCTACATCCTGCGGCGTGTCATTTTCAGAAAGCGCAACTTCTTCTTGAAAAATAATCGCTCCTTCGTCGTAGGCTTCGTTTACATAATGAATGGTAATTCCTGTTTTGGATTCTTTGTTTTTAACAACAGCCTCGTGAATGTGCATGCCATACATTCCTTTTCCTCCATAGTTGGGTAGCAAGGCTGGGTGAATGTTTATAATTTTATTGGGAAATTGAGAAACTATTTCTGGTGTTATTTTCCATAAAAATCCCGCCAACACAATCCAGTCAGGAGATAATTCTTTCAGTTTGTTTTGAACCGTTTTTTTTACTAAAAAATCATTTTTGTCAAAAACCGTGACGGGCACATTGAGTTTTTTTGCCCGAAAAATCACTTTTGCATTGGGATTGTTACAAAAAACGTGGGTAACTTTTGCTGTTTTGGTTTTTTTAAAATAGCTAATAAGGTTTTCCGCATTGGTTCCTGAGCCTGATGCAAAAAGTACGATAGTATTGGATTTCAAAGCCTTCATAATGTGATTCGTTTACAAATTAAAACAATTAATTTTCAATTTGGGCACATGAAGTTCAAAAAATAGTATCTTCGTAATGAAGATATTCCAACAAAAACATTGGAAGTATCAATAAATTTTTATTTTTGCCAACAATTTTAATTTAAAAATCAAATATTATGTCAGACATTGCATCACGCGTAAAAGCAATTATTGTAGACAAATTAGGAGTTGATGAAAACGAAGTAGTAACTGAAGCTAGTTTTACCAACGACCTTGGCGCAGACTCACTTGATACTGTAGAGCTTATCATGGAGTTTGAAAAAGAATTTGATATCCAAATTCCTGACGATCAAGCTGAAAACATTGCTACTGTAGGGCAAGCTGTTCAGTATATCGAAAGCGCAAAATAATAACACCCCTTTTTCTTATGAACTCTAAGCGAGTCGTTGTAACCGGACTGGGGGCGTTGACCCCCATCGGAAACAATATTGAAGAATATTGGAATGGGCTAGTTGCGGGCAAAAGCGGTGCAGATTTTATCACGCGCTTTGATGCCTCTAAATTTAAAACACAATTTGCTTGTGAATTAAAGGGTTTCAATCCACTGGACCATTTTGACCGGAAAGAGGCTCGAAAACTAGATCCTTTTTGTCAATACGCTATTGTAGCTTCTGACGAAGCCATTGAAGATTCCCAACTCGATTTGGATTCACTCGATAAAGATCGGGTGGGTGTCATTTGGGGCGCAGGGATTGGAGGCTTGGAAACTTTCCAGAACGAAGTGCTCAACTTCGCTGCTGGTGATGGGTCCCCTCGATTCAATCCTTTTTTTATTCCAAAAATGATCTCGGATATTGCTCCGGGAATGATTTCTATCAAACACGGTTTTAGAGGGCCTAATTTCACAACGGTTTCTGCTTGTGCGTCATCGGCCAACGCTATTATTGATGCTTTGAATTATATCCGTTTGGGATATGCCGATGTGATTGTCACTGGAGGTTCTGAAGCTGCAGTTACCATTGCTGGTATGGGCGGTTTTAATGCCATGCATGCGCTTTCTACTCGAAACGAAGATCCCAAAACGGCTTCGCGTCCTTTTGATAAAACACGCGACGGTTTTGTGTTGGGTGAAGGCGCTGGAGCGCTTGTTTTAGAGTCCTACGAACACGCCGTCGAACGAGGAGCTACCATTTATGCCGAAATCGGTGGAGGTGGATTGTCGGCAGATGCGCATCACATGACAGCTCCTCACCCAGAAGGGTTGGGCGCCATCAATGTAATGAAAAACTGTTTGGATAATGCAGGAATGACTTTCGATCAGGTGGATGCTGTCAATATGCACGGAACGTCAACCCCTTTGGGAGATATTGCTGAGTCCAAAGCACTCAAAGAAGTATTTGGAGATCATTTGTATTCAATGAATATCAATTCTACAAAATCGATGACAGGACACTTATTGGGAGCTGCTGGGGCTATTGAAGCAATTGCTTCCATTTTGGCCGTTAAAAACGGAATCGTTCCTCCAACAATTAATCACAAAACTCCCGATGATCAAATTGACGCTAAAATCAATTTTACCTTCAATAAGGCTCAAAAAAGAGACGTGCGCATTGCCATGAGCAATACATTCGGATTTGGAGGTCACAACGCTTGTGTTTTGGTTAAAAAAATGGAATAGTTTTTTGCATGGGACGCATCAAAAGATTTTTTTGGAAAGCCCCTTCAAAAGACACTGACTTCGGTAATTCTGTCCAAAGCATTCTTGGCTTTAAACCAAAAAACACTCAGCTCTACGAACGTGTTTTCACTCACCGATCGATTGATAAAACCGATGACAAAGGTGTTCGAATCAACTATGAACGTCTTGAGTTTTTGGGGGATTCTGTATTAAGCACTGTGATTTCTAGCTATTTGTTTGAAAACCTTCCGACAAAAGATGAAGGATATCTTACTTTAATGAGATCAAAAATTGTACGTCGGGATTTTTTAAACGAAATCGGCAAAGGGCTTGGGCTTCAAAAACTGCTTCGTTCCAATGTCATTCACCAACATTATGGTGAGGACATTCATGGAAATTTATTAGAAGCTCTTATTGGAGCGGTGCTGGTTGATATGGGATACGACACTTGTGTAAATTTTATTCAAACCAAAGTGATTGATCCGCACGTGAATCTGGAAGCCTTGGAAAACAAGGTGCTCAGTTACAAGGCGCTGCTGATGAATTGGTTTCAAAGAAATAAAATGACCTATAATTACGAGCTTTTTGACGACACAGGAAATGAGTCTCAAAAACACCACGGAGCTAGGTTGTTTGTCAACGGAAAAGTTGTCGCAAAAGCCCGCGAAACAAGCAAGAAAAGAGCTGTGGAAAAAGCCTCACAACGCGCCTATTATATGTACCAAGATCAAATAAATGGCTCCATGCTGAATCATTAGGTCGAAAAACGGACTATTTGAAAAAATGCCAAAACAATAAATTGTATCTTCGTAAATTAATTGAATGAATGACTGTTCGAAAGCTTCCTTTACACATAGAAGACACTAACTATTTGCTTTTGGGAATTCATCATTCTATTGAAACTTTTCAGTTGGCTTTTTTAATAAATTCGTTTCTAGACGTTCGATTGCAAAGAGCTTCTGAGGATGTTGCAAAAACATCCCAAGAGTTGTTTCAAGCTTACGAGTATGAAGATGTTTTGAGACAGCAAAGCTGGCAGTTGTTTAGTAACAAATCGTTTCTAGAGCCCCAAGCTAACGATTCCAAAACTCTTTTTGAACAAAGTCCTATGGCTTCTTATCTTGTTCCTGAAAAAAAAGAAGTTGACTCTTTTTTAAAATTTACTCTCGGCAGCATATCAATTGAGAATTGTCTTGAGATTCTACGAAAAATTCCTCAAATTAGCGCCTGCTATGAACTACGCCTAAATCATTTGAAATCAAAAAACAATTTAATTTTTGGATAATATGCCAATAACTAAAAAAACCAAAATAGTAGCCACTTTAGGCCCTGCATCCTCATCAAGAGAAACACTCAAAAAAATGATGTTTGCAGGAGTGAACGTTTTTCGAATTAACTTTTCGCACGCTTCTTACGACGATGTGCGAGAACGCATTGAAATCATTCGTTCGCTCAATGAAGAAACAGGCCTTAATGTGTCTATACTTGCAGACCTTCAAGGGCCCAAGTTGCGGGTCGGGATTATGAAAGACAACGTAAACGTTGCTCCTGGAGACGAAGTGTGTTTTACGACCGAAAAAGTTGAAGAGGGTGACGCATCGCAAGTATATATGAACTATGCGCTGTTTCCACAAGACGTTAATCCTGGAGAAAAAATTCTTTTGGACGACGGAAAATTGATTTTTGAAGTTGTTAGCACCGATAAAAAGAAAAAGGTCGTTACCAAAGTTATTCAAGGCGGTGTGCTAAAATCCAAAAAGGGAGTAAACCTTCCCAATACCAATGTTTCGCTTCCTGCATTGACAGAAAAAGACATTAAGGATACACACTTTGCAATTGAACAAAAAGTGGATTGGATTGCCCTTTCGTTTGTGCGACACAAAGAAGATTTGTTGGAATTAAAAGCAATTATTGATAAGCAATCTGACTACAAAATTCCAATCATCTCAAAAATAGAAAAGCCTGAAGCCATTACAAATATCAAAGAAATCATATCTAATTCGGACGGTTTGATGGTCGCTCGGGGAGATTTGGGAGTGGAAATTCCCGCTGAGGAAGTTCCTTTGATTCAAAAACAGTTGGTGCTTTCGGCCAAAAAAGCGCGAATTCCTGTCATCATTGCCACGCAAATGATGGAAACGATGATTGATAGTCTTACGCCAACACGAGCCGAAGTAAACGATGTTGCCAATTCGATTATGGACGGTGCCGATGCCGTAATGCTGTCTGGAGAAACTTCCGTTGGAAAATATCCTGTAGAAGTTATTGAAACAATGGCTAAGATTGCTAGAGGAGTGGAAAATTCTTCTTTGATTGAAGTTCCCCAAAATCCTCCGCATATCAAAACCAATCGCTATATCACAAAATCCATTTGTTACCACGCTGCGCTTATATCCAATGAAATTTCGGCAAAAGCCATTTGTACTCTTACCAATAGTGGATACACTGCTTTTCAAATTTCTGCCTGGAGACCTTCTGCGCAAATTCTTGTTTTTACATCCAACAAACGAATTTTAACAAGACTCAATCTTCTTTGGGGGGTGACTGTTTTTTATTACGATCGCTTTGTAAGTACCGACGATACGGTGGAAGATATAAACCAAATTGCCTTCAAACAACACTATGTCGAAAAAGGTGACATGCTGGTCAACTTAGCAGCCATGCCCGTCGTCAAAAAAGGAATGGTTAACACTCTTAGAGTTTCTCAGATTGATTGATGGTTGGGAGTGGTCTCGGGGTTATGAGTTGTTGCTCACATTAAAGATAATAAAACCGTATTACCGATGTCTGTGCATACGGTATTGTGTGCCACAATATTCCAAGGGCTTGTGAATATTCCTTACTTTTGCTGAATGGAAAGTAATCGGCAAAAGAAAATAGGAGGCATTCTTCAAAAAGATTTGGTAGAAATCCTTCAAGGTTCCCTTCGCGATGAGGGTGTTAAAAACCTTATGATTTCTGTTACCAAAGTTAGCGTAACGGTGGATTTGTCGCTAGCACGTGTAAACCTGAGTGTTTTTCCCGCTTCTGAAGGGCCTAAATTACTGGAAGGCATTAAGTCCAACGGACCGCTTATAAAACATGCGTTGGCACTTCGAGTCAAAAACCAACTTCGAAAAATGCCCAATCTTACGTTCTATTTGGACGAATCATTGGAATATATCGATCAGATTGATCGCTCCCTAAAAGGAGAAGAAAACCCCATTGAAGACCCTTCTTTACTTGCTAAAAGAAAAAAAATCTAATCGTGCGTATTTCGCTTTACATTGCCAAACGATTTTTATTTGCCAAAAGCGGCTTGCACGCTGTCAATCTCATTAGTCGAATTGCTGGATTTGTGGTCGTTGTGGCAGTGGCTGCCTTTTTTACTATCCTTTCTGTTTTTTCAGGACTCAAAGAGTTCGGACTTTCTTTTTCTACTGCCTTCGATCCCGATCTTAAAGTTGTGGCTGCAAAAGGGAAAACGTTTGAGGCCAACGAATCGCAACTTGCCAAGCTAGAACAATTAGAAGGCGTTGTCACTTATACCAAAATCATTGAAGAACGTGTGATGTTACATTATAAAGACAAAAACACCTACGCCTATTTGAATGGGGTGGACACTCACTTTGGTAAAGTGATTTCGGCAGATAGTGTAATGGCATTGGGACGTTGGTTTGAAAAAGGTCTCGAACAAGCGGTTGTTGGATATGGAATTGCCAACACATTGAATTTAGGGCTTTTTCATCTCGAAAATTCGTTGGATGTTGTGGTTCCTAAAAAAGGAACATCCAATGCGCTAAGCTTACAAAAACCTTTCCGCATTCAATCGTTGATGCCTGTGGGAATCTATCAAATTAGCGAAGAGCTTGACAAAAAGTTTATTTTTACAGATATTGCTTTTGCACAAAAATTGTTGGAACTTCCTAGTCGTCAAGTTTCGTACATTTCCCTAAAACTTGAAGAATCTTATAATGAAAAAGTTTTGGTAGCTGCGATTCAAGAGGTTTTTGGAGATGAGGTAATTGTAAAAAACAAAGAACAGCTCAACGAAGCGCTCTACAAAATGCTAAACACCGAAGTGGCTGCTATATATTCGATCCTAACGCTCATTCTTATTATTGCGCTGTTCAATGTAGTCGGTTCAGTGATTATGACGGTGCTTGATAAAAAATCACACTTAAAAACGCTTTATAACTTAGGGACACCGGTGTCAAAAATTCGGCGCATCTTTTTTCTACACGGGTTTGTGTTGACGGTAATTAGCGGTGCATTGGGACTTTTTGTGGGGTTGGTGGTAGTTGGTGCTCAACAATACGGTGAGTGGATTGTAATTCCTGGAACCGAATTGCCTTACCCTGTTATTTTGGAATGGAAGAATTTGGCTTTGGTAACCGTTACTTTTGTGCTATTGGGAGGGCTTGCTTCCAAAACAGCTGCTTCGGTAGTTCGAAAAAATCTACTGTCGTAATTTAGACAAATTGATGGTCTAAAAACTTGTTTTCAACTTCGTCAAAAACTGCAAAAACATCTTGGTAATGATCGTTGGTTACCATTCGTTGGCGGTATTCCTTAAAATTGGGAATTCCTTTAAAATAATTGGTATAATGCCGTCGTGTTTCAAAAACGCCTAGTTTTTCACCTTTCCAATCAATGGCCATTTGCAGATGTCTTCGAGCAGCATCTAATCGTTCCTGCATAGTGGGAGGCGCCAAGTGTTCTCCTGTTTGAAAATAATGTTTTACTTGTTTAAAAAACCAAGGATTGCCAATAGAGGCGCGGCCAATCATTGCGCCGTCCAAACCGAACTGGTCTCGCATTTCCATGGCTTTTTCTGGGCTATTCACATCGCCATTTCCAAATACGGGTATGTGCATTCGCGAATTGTTTTTTACTTCAGCAATCGGTTTCCAGTCGGCGTCGCCCTTGTACATTTGTGCACGTGTACGCCCATGAATGGCTATGGCTTGTGCGCCAACATCCTGAAGACGCTCGGCAACTTCCACAATTCGAATTGAGTCGTGATCCCAGCCCAGTCGGGTTTTAACGGTGATAGGCAAATGTGTGTGTTCAACCATGGCTTTGGTCAGGGAAACCATCAAATCAATGTCTTTTAAAATTCCTGCGCCTGCGCCTTTAGAAACGACTTTTTTAACAGGGCAACCAAAATTAATGTCTATAATATCCGGCTTTGAAGCTTCCACTATTTCTACCGATCGGAGCATGGAATCTAAATTAGCGCCAAAAATTTGAATTCCTACAGGGCGCTCTTTTTCATAAATATCGAGCTTCATAACGCTTTTGGCGGCATCACGAATAAGTCCTTCGCTGGAAATAAACTCGGTATAAACCACATCGGCGCCTTGTTCTTTACAAAGGGCGCGAAATGGCGGATCGCTTACATCCTCCATTGGGGCTAAAAGCAATGGAAATTCTCCCAATTCTATGTTGCCAATTTTTACCAAAGTGTTTTTTGTCGTTGTATTTTGCTTTGCAAAAGTAAACTTTTTAGCGCATAGTGATTTGCCGTGTGAAATGGCTTATATTTGTTGCTTGAAATTCGGTTCATGAAACACATTCGCAACTTTTGTATTATTGCGCATATTGACCACGGTAAAAGTACGTTGGCAGACAGGCTGTTGGACTTCACTGGCGCGGTAACAGATCGCGAAAAACAAGACCAGCTTCTCGACAACATGGACTTGGAGCGCGAACGGGGCATTACGATTAAGTCGCATGCCATTCAAATGGAATACTCCTACCAAGGAAACGATTATATTCTTAATTTAATTGACACGCCCGGTCATGTCGATTTTTCGTACGAAGTTTCGCGTTCCATTGCAGCTTGCGAAGGCGCCCTGTTGATTGTTGATGCCGCACAAAGCATTCAAGCTCAAACCATTTCGAATTTGTATTTGGCGCTAGAAAACGACTTGGAAATTATTCCTGTGTTAAACAAAGTCGATTTACCGTCTGCTAATCCTGAAGAGGTCACAGACGATATTGTGGATTTATTAGGCTGTGGAATTGATGAGGTAATTCCTGCGTCTGCCAAAACAGGTTTAGGAATAGAAGAAATACTAACGGCTATTATTGAGCGGATTCCTGCTCCAACAGGCGATCCTAATGCGCCGCTTCAAGCACTAATTTTTGACTCGGTTTACAATCCGTTTCGAGGGGTGGAAACTTATTTTCGTGTTTTTAACGGCTCTATGCAAAAAGGACAACAAATTCAGTTCATGGCTACCGGAAAAACATACGGAGCCGATGAGGTGGGGACGCTCAACCTACAGCAATCTCCTAAAAAAGAAATTAAAACCGGTGATGTGGGCTACCTCATCACAGGTATCAAAGAAGCCAAAGAGGTAAAGGTCGGTGATACGATTACCGACGCCAAAAATGCAACAGAACAACCTATTGATGGGTTTGAAAATGTAAAACCGATGGTGTTTGCTGGTATTTATCCCGTAGATAACGACGATTTCGAAGAACTTCGGAATTCCATGGAAAAACTGCAGCTCAACGATGCTTCCCTTGTTTTTCAACCGGAAAGTTCGGCTGCCCTTGGGTTTGGTTTTCGATGTGGATTTTTGGGAATGTTACACTTGGAAATTATTCAAGAGCGCTTGGAAAGAGAGTTTAACATGTCGGTTATTACTACGGTTCCCAACGTATCCTATCACGCATACACAAGAAAAAATCCCGATACAATCATCGTGGTTAACAACCCATCGGACCTTCCCGATCCTTCTGGGGTAGATCGTGTGGAAGAGCCTTACATAAAAGCTTCTATTATTACCAAATCCGATTTTGTGGGAAATGTAATGAGTTTGTGTATTGAAAAGCGAGGACAAATAACCAATCAAACTTACTTAACGCCAGAGCGGGTTGAGTTGAGTTTTGATATGCCTTTGGCTGAGATTGTCTTTGATTTTTACGACCGCCTAAAAACGGTTTCCAAAGGTTATGCTTCTTTTGATTATTCGCCTATTGGCATGCGTGTTTCTCACTTGGTGCGGGTGGATGTGTTGTTGAATGGTAATTCGGTCGATGCGCTTTCTGCGTTGATTCATAAAGACAACGCTTATACCATCGGGAAAAAAATGTGTGAAAAACTTCGAAAACTCATTCCAAGACAACAATTTGATATTCCTATTCAGGCGGCAATCGGCGCCAAAATCATTTCACGCGAAACCATTAAAGCGCTTCGAAAAGACGTAACTGCCAAATGTTATGGAGGTGATATTTCCCGAAAAAGAAAGTTGTTGGAAAAACAGAAAAAAGGGAAAAAGAAAATGCGTCAAGTAGGAAACGTAGAAATTCCACAAGAGGCTTTTATGGCAGTGTTGAAACTGAATGACTAAGCTTGTTTCGATTGTTGCCTCTTAACTGTGTGAAAAAAAAGGAAATCAAAATTGTATATTTGAAATAAAAATGGTCGCATTACTTGCCTATCTTTTTCTAGCGTTATTTGTTTCTTTTCTCTGCTCAATAATGGAGGCGGTGCTGCTTTCCACTCCTTTGTCGTATTTGAAAATACAACAAGAAAAAGGGTTTAAGTGGGCCAAGCCTTTTTTGGAGTATAAAACAAACATTGACAAGCCCCTTTCTGCTATTTTGTCTCTAAACACCGTTGCTCACACCATTGGTGCTGCGGGTGTTGGGGCTCAGGCTGTTGCGGTTTTTGGACAGGCTTCGTTTGGTGTTGTTTCGGCGGTACTGACGCTTTTAATTTTGGTAATCACCGAAATCATTCCCAAAACAATTGGAGCGCAGTATTGGAGAAGCCTTTCTGCTGTTTGTTATTATACGATAAAAGGCATGGTTGTACTATCGTATCCTTTGGTGGTGGTTTCGGCGCTCATTACAAAGTTAATTACAAATAATCAGGAAGAACAAACAACCAGTAGAGAAGAGATTGCTGCCCTAGCTAGTATTGGAGCAGATGAAGGTTTGTTTTCAGATAAAGAAAACAAGATCATTCAAAATATCCTGAAGCTAAAAAACATTAAAGTCTCAGATATCATGACGCCGCGAGTTGTTGTTGCTGTTGCTGATGAAACCCTTTCTTTGAGTGATTTTCTGAAAAACAAAGATTATCTAAAATTTTCCCGAATACCTATTTACGCTGAAAACGAAGAAAACATTTCGGGCTATGTTTTTAGGCAAGAAGTTTTTGAAAATTTGGCTGAGGACAATTACGAGTTGTCGTTAAAAGATATTAAACGAGAGATCTTAGTCTTTCCTTCTTCCAAAGTGTTGTTTTCTTTGTGGGAAAAGTTGCTAGAAAAGAAAGAGCACATTGCGCTAATTGTTGACGAATACGGTGGTGTGGACGGTATCGTTACCATGGAAGATGTTATTGAAACCTTGCTAGGTCTTGAGATTGTTGACGAAAAAGACACCATTATTGACATGCAAAAATACGCTCGTGAAAAATGGAAAGCAAAACAAGCAAAATATCATGTTATTGATAAGTTTAATATGAAAAGCAACGAAAATAAGGACTAAAATAATTTCTCTATGTATACAGTGCGACACCTATGTATGCTTTTAATTGTTTTTACCGTTGCCTCATGTATAAACAACTCTCAAAAAAACAACTCCACTAAAGCTATAGATACGGGTGCTAGTTGGAAACTCGTTTGGTCCGATGAATTTGATGGCGATTCTTTAAGCCTCAACAACTGGACCCATCAAATAGAGGAAGCTGGGCGATTTAATGACGAGTGGCAACGATATACCGATAATCCCAAAAACGCTTATGTCGAAAATGGAAATTTGGTGATCAAAGCTATTCATGAAAGCGATGATTTTGGAATGAATCAATTTACCTCGGCGCGATTGCACACAGCAAATAAGCATGTTTGGAAATACGGAAAAATATCCGCTCGTGTTCGATTGCCTAAAGGAAACGGAATGTGGCCTGCATTTTGGATGTTGGGTGCCAACATAAATGAAAACGGAGGAGATACCCCATGGCCTGATACAGGAGAAATTGATATTTTAGAGTTTTATGGCTCTAAAGACAACGCTGTTGTGGAAGCAAATATTCATTATGCCGACAAAAACAATGCGCATAAAATGATGGGGGCTAAAAAGTTTCGCCTTGACGAAGGTATATTTGAAGATGATTTTCATGTATTTGAGCTTATATGGAGTGCTAATCAACTCACTTGGTTTGTTGATGGAAATCAGTATGCTTCTGCTTCAATTATAGGCGATGAATTTACGGAATTTCACCAGCCTTTTTTCATTTTATTAAACCTCGCTGTGGGTGGGAAAAATGCCGGTCGTCCCGATGCCACAACTGAGTTTCCAAAACATATGTATGTTGATTGGGTTCGCGTCTACCAACAATAATTTGTTTCTAATTTCCCATGGACTTCATGGTTAATCGAAGTACTGAACACTCTGAGTTGTCAGTAAATTTATCTTTTCCTGTTCCAAAAAGAACGCTCAACCAATTATCTTTCTCAGGAGTACCCAGTATCAATAAGTCGTAACTTGAAGATTGTTTAGAAACGGTTTTTACGGGGTTGTTACTCGCAATAATTACAACCTCATTATCGACCGTTGCTTTCTGAAGCAACGCTTCTGATTTTGCTTTCATTTTTTGTACTACCTCATTAGCTGCTTTTTCGGGGACAACATGCAGTAGTGTCAATGATGCGCCATAAAACTTACAAATACGATCGGCAATTGCTATAAAGTTTTTGTCTTTTCTTCCAGGTCGAAGTGCCAGCAAAACTTTGCTAAAATGACGAACGCCATTGTCTTTAAACAGGGCAAAGTCAGAGTTGATGTTGGTTAGCAACCAGCCAATTGGGTTACGAACCAAAATTCCGTTATGCGCTCGTCCGTTCCATCCCATTACAAGCCAATCGCAATGTGTTTGATCGCTTAAGGCGTGAATGGTGTTTGATAATTCGTGTGTAACCACTGCTTCAAAATCAATGTCCAATTGGTTTGGATCAGACAATCGTTTAATTCGTCTTTGGAGTGCTGCTGTTCGTGGGGTGTTTTCAGAAACTGCATCCAAAAACGTTTGGTTGGGAACTTCTGTGATGTTTACCGCCTGAATTTTATCGCGCTTATTCATCGCTGCCGCCATTTCTACAAGAGCTTCAACAGAGGTTTCGTTCCCTAAAAGGGGTACAATTGCTCCCGCTTTTGAAACCAAGTTGTCGTCTAGTTTTGGTTTGGGAGACAACTTAGGGGTTTGTGTCTCGGTTGTTTTTCCTTTTTTATAAAACAAATACACCGCAGGCCGATGCCCGTAATCTCGTAAAACACCTGTTCGCAATGCATTTTTACCAAAAAAACGATAAATAACATATCCCAAAGCAACTATGAGTAGTATGGAAACAAGAGCTAACATTCCTAAATAGACAAGTAAAACAACACCACTTACCAAACCAAATATTTGTACTAAAGGATACAAAGGGGATTTATACGTTGGTTGATACCACTGCGCAGAGGTTTCTCTTAATATAATAACCGCTACATTCATGGAAATGAAAATAAGCACTAAAAATGCGCTGGCAAGTTTGGCAATTTTAACAACATCTAAAAATAAAATCACAATTGCCATAATCACACAGGTAAGTACAATTGTAATGACAGGTGTCATGTGTTTGGGGTGAATTTTTGCTAAAAATTTAGGTAAAAGTTTGTCTCTTGCCATGGCAAAAGGAAATCTTGAAGACGCTAAAACTCCAGAATTTGCACCTGAAATCAGTGTCAACACACCCACAACAGCGGCTATATAGCCTGCTATTTTTCCTCCTATGCTTTCAGAAAGTGTATATATGGGGTGAATATCTGTTTGCAAAGACTCTAAGGGTAAATTATGCACAAGAGCATACGCAACAAAAACATAAATGGAAGCTGTCAAAAACAAAGAAGCCATCATAGCGATTGGAAGATTTCGGCTTGGGTTTTTGATTTCTCCTGCTATCGCTGCTACTTTAGTAACTCCAGCGTAGGACAAATAAACAAACGCAATGGTTGCTATCAATCCTGTTTCATCGTCGATCAGGAAGGGAATGGTGGTGTCAACCGTAGCTTTGGGCAAGGCAAACGCTGTTAGTATTCCCAAAACTGTAATACTAATGATAACAATAACGGTTTGAACTTTTCCTACTTTTTTAACGCCAAAAATGTTAAGAAAAAGGATGCCTACCAACGAAATGAGCGCAACATATTTGGTTACAGTGGGGTCAATGTTAACAAGAACCGATAGATACGCACCAAAACCCACTAGGGCAAATGAGCTTTTAAGTAAAATAGAAAGCCAAAGTCCTATTCCTGAAATGGTTCCAAAAAGAGGGCCAAAAGCGCGTTCGATATAAACATAGGCACCTCCCGATGAAGGCATAGCTGTGGCTAATTCAGATTTTGAAATTGCTGCAGGAAGAACACATACCGCTGCTAATATATAGGCCAACCAAACCGATGGCCCTGTTTTTGCTGCTGCCAATCCTGGGAGAACAAAAATTCCACTTCCTAACATTCCGCCGATACTGATTGCAATAACAGAGGAAAGGGTTAAACTACGCTTCAATTTTTTCAATAGATCGGTTTTTTTGTTTTGTAAACCATAAAAATAGAAATAATTTATTTAGTTCAAAGCTTTAATCAAATGTTATCCTTTTTGATTAATTTGCATAACATATTCATTCCGTAAAACAAATATTAACTTATTTTTAGATTCATTATCAAAATTTAATCGTGTGAAATGTTATCCTATTGAGGCTGGGAAATTTAAACTTGACGGCGGCGCCATGTTTGGTGTGGTTCCAAAAAGTCTTTGGTCTCGCACAAACCCTGCTGATCAAGACAATCTTATTGACATTGGTGCACGTTGCCTGTTGATCGAAGAAGGAAATCGATTGATTTTGATTGATACCGGAATGGGAAACAAGCAGTCTGATAAGTTTTTTGGATACTATAAACCTTGGGGTGAGGACGATTTGGAACAATCCATTGCCAAAGCAGGTTTTCATAGAGACGATATTACAGATGTATTTCTGACGCATTTGCATTTTGATCATTGTGGCGGTGGTGTCGAGTGGAATGCCGATAGAACAGGCTATAATACGGTGTTTAAAAACGCAACTTATTGGACCAATAAAGAGCATTGGTTGTGGGCGACTCAGCCTAATCAGCGAGAAAAAGCTTCTTTTTTGTCTGAAAACTTACTTCCTATTGAAGCGTCTGGGCAATTGTCTTTTGTTGAAAAAAAAGCGAGTCCTTACCTTGAAAAAACGGGGTTGGGTTTTGGTGTTTTATTCGTTGATGGACATACTGACAAACAAATGATCCCTCATATTCGTTATCAAAATAAAACCTTGGTGTTTGCTGCGGATCTTATTCCTACTGCTGGACACATACCTATTCCTTTTATTATGGGATACGATACGCGCCCTCTTATTTCAATGACAGAAAAAGAATTTTTTTTGAAGGAGGCTGCAGATAATGGATATTACTTATTTTTGGAACACGACGCATATAACCCTATAATTACTGTAAAACACACTGAAAAAGGAGTGCGTTTGGATCAGTCTTTTACTTTTGAAGAAATCTTTAATTAAATTATAATATCATGAATAAAAACCTATTTCTTATTACGCTTCTATCCTCACTGTTATTGGCAGGTTGTGGAAGCACCTCGTTGGTTAGTATCCCTAAAGAAAATATTGACTCTGTTCCTTTGAAAATTATTCCTCTTGAAGAGGATGAAAAAAAACAATGGAGCCACAAAGACCTTATCAAAGACACTATCCCAGGAATGAGCGTTGAAAAGGCCTATGCTGAACTGCTTCAAAACAAAAAAGGAGCTAAGGTGGTAGTTGCGGTAATTGATTCTGGAATTGATATCGAACACGAAGATTTGCGTGATGTGATTTGGAAAAATAGCGATGAAATTCCCAACAATGGAAAAGACGACGATCAAAACGGGTATATAGACGATATTCACGGTTGGAACTTCATAGGCGATATGACAGGGGCTACTTTTGAGCTTACTCGAATTTTGAAAAAAGGAGATGACGGCTCTAAAGAATATCAAAAAGCAAAGGCCGAACGAGAACGAAAACTTGCATCCTCTTCCGCTCAAAAAAAACAGGTTGACTATATTGTAAATGCAATTCCCGATGCTGAAACAACAATTAAAGATCACTTAAAAAAAGACTCTTTTTCAGCAGATGATTTGAACGCTATTCAAAGTGATGACCCTAAAGTCAACGAAGCCAAAGGGTTGTTGTTGTTTTTAAAATCAAATAATTTGGATTTAGAGGGCGCTATGGATTATCAAAAATATTTAGCAGATCAAGTCAACTATCATTATAATTTGGATTTTGACGATCGAGCTATTTTGGGTGACGACCCCGACGATCTTTCTGACACAGATTACGGCAACGCCAATGTGATTGGACCTGATAAAAAAGAAGCGGATCACGGAACACATGTTTCAGGAATCATCGCCGCCAAGCGAAACAACGGAGTGGGTATTGACGGTATTGCAAACAATGTTGAAATCATGGCAATTCGTGCGGTTCCAAACGGTGATGAATACGATAAAGACGTCGCGTTGGCAATCCGTTATGCGGTTGATAATGGTGCTCAAATTATCAACACTAGTTTTGGTAAAGGGTATTCTCCCCAAAAAGAATGGGTTACAGAAGCTATTCAATACGCCGCTAAAAAGGATGTACTTATTATTAATGCCGCTGGAAACGACTCAAAAAACATTGACTTGGAAGACAACCCTATTTATCCGAACGATCAATTAGGTGGAGTTTCTGTGTCTAATTCGTTTTTAACCGTCGGTGCTTTGGCGTCTGAATATGGAGGAGAAATGGTTTCTTCGTTTTCCAATTATGGAAAAGAAAACGTCGATGTCTTTGCTCCTGGAAGTGATGTTTGGTCTTGTAAACCCAATAATGAATATGATTTTGCTAGTGGCACCTCTATGGCGGCTCCTGCTGTTTCGGGTGTGGCGGGTCTGGTACGTTCATACTATCCCAAATTGACTGCCGCTGAAGTAAAGATGATTCTCATGAATTCTGGGCTTCCTATTAAAAAAACGGTCGTCGTGGGTGAAGATGGGAGTGCTGTTCCATTTAGTTCAATTAGTAAATCAGGCAGTATGGTCAACGCATACAATGCTCTTGTTTTAGCCTCAAAAAAATAATATTATGAAACTTCTTTTCTCTTTTTTAGTGCTGTTTTTGGGATTAAATATGTCTTTTGCACAACATCCTAATCCTGGTTATTGGCAACAACACGTAGATTACACAATGGATGTTGAGGTAGATGTAAATTCTTTTAAGTATTGGGGTACACAGGAATTGGTTTACACAAACCATTCTCCTGATGTGTTGGAAAAGGTATATTACCACCTTTATTTCAATGCTTTTCAACCTGGAAGCCAAATGGATATTCGTTCTCGATCCATTGCTGATCCCGATAAAAGAGTGGGCGACCGAATATTGGGCTTACAAGAAAACGAAATAGGGAAGCTCAATATCACCTCATTAAGTCAAAACAACCAACCTTTGACTTACAAAGAAGAAGGTACTTTGGCGAGTGTTTCTCTTTCCAAGCCTTTACAGCCGGGCGAAAGTACTACTTTGTCTATGCGTTTTGAGGGACAAATTCCAAAACAAATTCGCAGAAGCGGAAGAGACAACAAAGAAGGCGTTTCTTTATCTATGACTCAGTGGTTTCCTAAAATGGCTGAGTACGATCATGAAGGGTGGCACACAGACCCTTATATTGGTCGTGAATTTCACGGCGTTTGGGGAAATTATCGCGTCTCTTTGACTTTGGATAAAACGTATGTCGTTGGAGGAACGGGTTATTTACAAAATCCTCAAGAAGTGGGCCACGGATATGAAAACCCAAATGAAGTAGTAAAGCTCCCCAAAGGCGATAGGCTTCGCTGGGAATTTTATGCGCCCAATGTACACGATTTTGCCTGGGCAGCTGATCCTGATTTTGTTCACGATACCGTAGAAGGGCCTAATGGAGTAACTCTTCATTTTCTTTATAACGATGATGAAAAAATAAAAGAAAATTGGCAAAAGTTGCAAGAAGATTCCGTTGCCTTGTTGGATTTTTTTAACAAAAACATCGGTGCCTATCCTTGGAAACAGTATTCGATAATTCAAGGAGGAGATGGCGGAATGGAATATGCAATGTGTACGCTTATTACTGGGAATCGATCTTACCCGAGTTTACTTGGGGTAACGGCTCACGAGATGGCGCATGCTTGGTTTCAACATATCTTAGCAACCAACGAGGCTAAACACGAGTGGATGGATGAGGGTTTTACCACATTTATTTCTACGATTATTGAAAACAAACTTTTAAATATTGAAAAGAACAATCCGTGGGAAGATAGTTACAGGAGTTATCGCTATCTTGCTAATTCAGGAAAAGAACAACCGCAGACTACTCATGCGGATCGTTACAAATACAACGGAGCTTATGGCGCATCGGCCTACAGTAAGGGAGCTATTTTTTTAGCACAGCTTGGATATATTATAGGAATGGATAAAGCAATGGAAACCGTAAGAAAATATTACGCTGATTTTAAATTTACTCACCCAACACCGAATGATATTAAACGAACTGCGGAAAAAGTTTCCGGTTTCCGGCTGGGGTGGTATCTCACTGACTGGACGCAAACAACAAACACCATTGATTATGCTATCGAAATCGAAAAAAAGAAAAAGAAAACCTTAGTTTCGTTAAAGCGTATTGGTTTAATGCCTATGCCTATTGATATTTTGGTGGTATATAAAGACGGTTCGCAGGAAAGTTTTTATATTCCTTTGCAGATGATGTTGGGAGAAAAAGAAAACCCATACCCTTCCATAAAACAAACCGTTTTGGAAGATTGGTTTTGGGGAAGTCCTTCTTATTCGTTTGAAATATCAAAAGATCCAAAAACCATTTCCTCTATATCAATAGATCCTTCTGGATTAATGGCTGATGTGGATATGAGTAATAATTTTGTGGAAATAGAATGAGTTTAAGTCTTTCCAAAAAAGATGTGCTTCGAAAAAAGAAAACAATTGATTTGTTGTTTTCTGAAGGGGCTTCTATTTCTTCTTTTCCTGTGCGTTTTGTATATATGAAAGGGGAAAAAAAAGAAGTTTCTTCATTAGAGGTTGGATTTTCCGTTTCTAAACGAAATATAAAATTAGCTTCTGAGAGAAATCGATTAAAAAGAAAATTGAGAGAAGCGTATCGATTGGAAAAAAAAAGGTTTTTGGTAAATGACTTTTGTGGGTACGGTTTTTTTATTTACACTTCTAAAAAAAAGAAGGATGAAGAAAAAATAACCCAAGCGATAGAGGCTATTCTGCAAAAATGGGCGGTAGCTACTTCCTTATAAACATTGCGACATGAGGAATGTTGTCTTCTAGGTAAGTGGGTCCCTCTGTTTTAAAACCGTGTTTGCTGTAAAAACCTTGTAAGTGAGCTTGTGCGGATATTTTGATGGATGATTTTGGGTAAAGTTGCTCCATTTTTTGAAGCGTTTCTTTTACAAGTAGGTGTCCGACGCCTGTTCCTCGTACTTTTTGAGAAGTAACTGCTCTTCCAAAGCTTGCCTCTTTAAAGTAATCGCCTTCGTTAAATATTCTTGAGTAGGCTACGAGTTGATTGTCATCAATCCCTAGAACATGATGGGCTTTTTGGTCTTTGTTATCTATATCTTGATAAATACAGGTTTGTTCAACCACAAAAACTTCAGAACGTAATGATAAAATACTATACAGCTCTCTTTTTGTTAATTCTTCCCACGATTTTATACTCCACGCTAATAATTTACTTCCTTCTTTCCGATGGTGTGTTCCCATTTTAGTGGGTGTTTGGTATTTTATTGATTCGTTGGGTATGCCTTCCTCCCTCAAAAGGTGTTTCTAAAAAGGTGTTAACCATTTCAAGTGCTTGAGGTAGAGAAACAAAACGGGCAGGGATACTTAATATATTCGCATCGTTATGGCTACGTGCAAGAGAAACTATTTCTTTATTCCAGCACAATGCCGAACGGACGTTTTTATATTTATTAGCGGTCATGTTTGCTCCGTTTCCGCTACCGCAAATAATAATTCCTTTATCTGCTATATGATCATTGACCGCCTTTGCGGTGGGATGTATAAAATCAGGATAATCTACGCTCTCAAAACTATCGGTTCCATAATTAATAACTTCGACACCTTTTGATTTAAGTAAGTTACTAATTTCATTTTTATACTCGGGTCCTGCATGGTCGCAGCCAATTGCTATTTTCACACGTTTGAATTTTAGTAATTAATTGATTTTATGATAATTATAGAATTGAAACCACTCGCTGTACTCGTTCTCTTATTAAAAATTTTAAACATTCTCTTTTGTGAATGTATTTTTAAAATTTGTTAAGGTTCGTTTCATATATTTTTTATTATCCATACAAAGGTAATAAAGTACTTTTTAATAGGAATGTGTATTGTTTTTTTAAATAACTCATTATCAATTGTTTTTTATAAAGTAATATTGTTAATAAAACAGGATATTATATGATAAAAAAAATACGATTTAATAAATAAATCTTCCATTGAAAAGAAGAATATAAAAAACCGATTTTTTTATTTTTTTTAATTGGTAATTTTTAAACAAAAAAAAATTGTTTGTAAACATATATAATATAGAATTACATAACTATTTATAAACAATTTAAATTATAAACAGAAGTTAATAATTGATTTATATATTTGATTTTTAGTATTTTAAATTTAACTAAAAATGTTCATAAACGTTCTTTATTTTTTAATATCAAAACTGTCTAAGTTTTAATAAAAAAGTTTTTAGCATTATAAACAACCAATAATAATACCCATTATTTTAAATTTTAAATTAAAAAAAAGAATGATATTGTTAATAGTTAAAAAACTTTAAAAGATGCTATTCATAAAATAAAACTAACTTCGTGAAGAATTTAGAATATGGGAAGAAAAAAAACGAAGAATAAAACACAAGGGGATAGCTTAACCAAAAAAATTAAAGAAGTTTTTTTAAATCAACCCAACACCTCTTTAAACTATAAACAAGTTGCTGCATCCCTCGGTATCAATGATCCAAGCGGACGCAACCAAATTGTAAAATCACTCAAAAAACTTACTATCCAAAAAGAACTTAAAGAAATCGATAGAGGTAAATATACACTCACACAAAAACCATTATTATTTGAAGGAACATTAGATGTTACCCAAAGCGGAAATGGTTATTTGGTTTCTGAGGAGTTTGAAGATGATATTTTTATAGAAAAAAAACAATTACTAACCGCTTTTAGTGGAGATACTGTTTCTTTTCGGCTTTTTAAAACAAGAGGAAAAAAGAAAGAACAAGCAGAGATCATATCAGTAGTAAAAAGATCCAAAACCCGTTTTGTAGGTATTCTTCAATTACAAAACAATACAGCTTTTGTTAGTGTTGGCAACGGAAATAATTATCCAGATTTTTTTATTACTAATTCAAATATAGATGTAGAAAAAGAAGGGCAAAAAGTAGTTATAGAGTTAGAGAAATGGAACAATCCTAAAAAATCACCTCAAGCAAAGATTGTTAAATTTTTAGGTACACCAGGAACTCATCATGCAGAAATTCACGGGATTTTGGAAGAATTTGGGTTACCGTATGAATTTTCACCAGAAGTTCTCAAAGCGGCCAATGGAATCGACACTTCTATACAAACAAACGAAATAAAAAAACGTCGCGACTTTAGAGATGTATTAACATTTACTGTAGACCCAAAAGATGCAAAAGATTTTGATGATGCTTTATCTTTTCAAGTCCTTGAAAATGGTGATTATGAAATAGGAATTCATATTGCTGATGTGTCTCATTATATAGAAAAAGACGGAATTTTAGATAAAGAAGCCTATCAAAGAGCCACCTCTGTATATCTAGTGGATCGCGTAGTACCCATGCTTCCAGAGATATTATCAAACCAAGCGTGTTCCTTACGTCCGCACGAAGAAAAATATACATTTTCAGCTGTTTTTGTAATAAATAAAGAAGCAAAAATAAAAAATCAGTGGTTTGGAAGAACCGTCATTTTATCAGATCAACGTTTTGCTTATGAAGAAGCTCAACACGTAATAGAAACGCAAACACCAAAAATTCCTCAAGAAATATCTTTAACCAAACAGACATATTCCATTGCTCAACCCCTCGTTGAGGCTATTTGTGTTATGAACGAATTAGCCAAAAAAATGCGACAGAAAAGAATGAAATCAGGTGCTATTTCTTTCGATAAAATAGAAGTAAAATTCAATCTCGATAAAAACAATCATCCATCCAATGTGTTTTTTAAGGAAGCAAAAGATGCTAATAAAATGATTGAGGAATTTATGCTTTTAGCTAATAAAAAAGTAGCAGAATTTATAGGAAAACAAGAACCCATCAAAAAATTTATTTATAGGGTTCATGACGAACCTAATATTGAAAAATTAGCACAGCTGCAACGAGTTGTTGGAAAATTTGGACACAAACTTAATTTTTCAAACGAAAAGAATATTTCATCTTCATTGAATAGATTATTAAAAGATGTACAAGGAAAAAAAGAACAAAACCTGGTAGATACTTTAACTATCCGAACAATGAGTAAGGCAGAATATACAACACAAAACATTGGACATTACGGTTTGGCTTTTGATTATTATACGCATTTTACATCCCCTATCCGTCGCTACCCCGATGTGTTAGTTCATCGTTTATTGCAAACTTATTTAAACAACCAACAACCATCAACTAAAGAGTCGCTCGAAGAAATATGTAAACACAGTTCTTTTATGGAACAAGTAGCCACAAAAGCAGAAAGAAACTCTATAAAATATATGCAGGTAAAATATATGTCTCAGTACATAAACCAGCAGTTTGTTGGCGTAATTTCTGGTGCTACAGAGCGAGGAATGTATGTAGAAATAATAGAAAATAAATGTGAAGGAATGATTCGTATTCAAGATATTCCTAATGATTTCTTTATTTTTGACGAGAAAGAATATATTTTTGTAGGCAGAAAAACCAAAGAAACATACCAATTAGGAGATGAAGTTGTGGTAAAAGTTTTAAAAACAGATATCATAAAACGACATTTGGATTTACAATTGATAGGAAAAAAAGAAAATTAAAAAATTATAATCATGAAGAATATATTCATTTTTCTATTTTCATTACTTGTTGTTGCTCAAGAGAAAGAAATAGCTATTGGAGAGTTTGACGAACTAAAAGTTAAAGACGGAATACAAGTTACACTTGTTCCTTCTGATGAAAATAAACTTATTATTTCTGGTAAACACATTGACGATGTTGTAGTTATTAATAAAGGGAAACGATTAAAATTACGAATGAAAACCAAACGAATTCTTAGTGGATTTAATACCACAGTTGAATTGTTTTATTCAGGAAACATAGAAAAAATAGAGGCGCGGGAAGGATCGTTTATTTCAAGCAAAGATGTTTTATTACAACCACTAATTGAGTTAGAAACCAAAGAAGGAGCAGAAATAGATCTAGTTTTAGATGTAGAAAAAGTAGATGCCTCTGTTGTAACTGGAGGAATACTAACCTTAAAAGGAGCAGCAACCAATCAAGATTTAATAATCTCTACAGGAGCAACAGCCAAAACAAAAGACTTACTAACAGAACAAACCTCGATTACCATAAACGCAGGAGGAAATGCGTATATAAACGCAAGCAAAGTAGTCCAAGCTACAGTTAGAGCGGGTGGTATTGTTAGGGTTTATGGAAAACCACTTCAATTGAATAAAACCGTTTTCTTAGGCGGAAGTGTTATTGAACTTGAATAAACACCATGAGTGATTTCTGGACAGCACTACCGGTTGGTTTTTTTCTTTCCTTTACATTAGGCCCGGTTTTTTTTGTGTTACTAGAAACAAGTATCACTAAAGGAATTCGGTCCGCTATCTTTTTTAATTTAGGTGTTATACTCGCCGATATTATTTTTATTGCTATTGCTTATTTTAGCACTAATCAGTTACTTACCAAAATAAAAGACGATCCGTCATGGCTTGCATTTGGGGGTGTTTTACTAGCTTCTTACGGATGCATAACCTTTATTCAAACGATCAAAGAGAAAAAAAAACAACCGCAAACCAATCGCACCAAAACAGTAAAGAAAACAAACTACTTAACTCAGGTCCTAAAAGGTTTTTTTCTCAACCTTATTAATATCGGTGTTCTCTTATTTTGGTTGGGTATTATTTTACTGGTTGGACCAAAATTAGAAATGAATTCGGTTAGAATAACCACTTTTTTTATAATGGTTCTTTCTATTTATTTTTTGATAGACCTCATTAAAATATCCATAGCCAAACAACTCAAACACAAACTTACCCCTTCACGAATATTCAATATCAAACAAGTAGTAAACACCTTTTTGTTTATTTGCGGATTGGTATTGATTTTTCAAGGATTTTTCCCAAAAGAAAAAGAGAAGATAAAAAATGCTATTCAAGAAATAAGAATAGAGAACAAATAAGAGGCACCGAGCGGATTCGAACCGCTGTACAAGCTTTTGCAGAGCTCTGCCTAGCCACTCGGCCACGGTGCCAATTTCAGCACAAAAGTAATACTTTTTAAAACTTTTACCTATTCTTGCCGAACTTGTTTCATGATCACAGAAACAGAAGCTACATGCCCCCCAATAGGCGGATTGATTTTGGCAATGGAGATTTTAATTTTCTCTACCCGTTCAGACTCTTTTATAACGCGGTCTATAATTCGCTGACCAACATGCTCCAACAACTTGGAAGGAACAGCCATCTCTTCTTCAACAACACGATTTAGATATACATAATCCACTGTATTTTCCAAAGCATCGCTTTTAGCCGCTTGTTCTAGCGAACTATCAACCCATAAATCTACACGATAATCACTACCAATAATCGCTTCTTCCTCCAAACATCCGTGATGTGAAAACAGCTGTATGTTTTCCAAATAAATAGTACCCATTATATTTTTTTACAAAGATACAATAAACCCAACGAGAGCATCTGTTTTTGTTTAACTTTGCAATTATCAATCAACAGCAATGTCAGAAGAAAAAAAAGCCAAAAACTTTATAGAACACATTATTGATGAGGACCTAACCCAAGGACTTTCTCAGGATAAATTGCGTTTTCGCTTTCCCCCTGAACCCAACGGTTTTCTTCATATAGGCCACGTAAAAGCGATCTGTATTAATTTTGGTTTAGGTCTCACATACAACGCGCCTGTCAACCTTCGATTTGATGATACCAATCCCGCTAAAGAAGAACAACAATTTGTCGATGCCATCAAAAACGACATTGATTGGTTGGGATACAAATGGGAGCAAGAGCGGTATGCTTCTAACTATTTCCAGCAACTTTACGATTGGGCTGTACAGCTTATAGAAAAAGGGTGCGCCTACATTGATTCACAATCTTCTGAAGATATAGCGCATCAAAAAGGCACACCGACTCAAGCAGGAATAGATAGCCCGTTTAGAAATCGACCAACAGACGAGAACATTCGATTGTTTGCAGAGATGAAGGCAGGAAAACACACAGAAGGAACGCACGTCTTACGAGCAAAAGTTGATATGAGTTCTCCCAATATGCTATTACGAGACCCTGTTATGTATCGCATTCTTCATAAAACACACCACAGAACAGGAAACACTTGGTGCATTTACCCAATGTATGACTGGACTCATGGTGAATCGGACTACATAGAACAAATTACGCACTCATTGTGCTCTTTGGAATTCAAACCGCATCGAGATTTATACGATTGGTTTTTAGATCATATACACAATCCGGATTTGTTACGACCCAAACAACGAGAATTTGCTCGACTCAATCTTAGCTATACGGTAACAAGCAAAAGAAAACTATCTCGATTGATTGAGGCTAACGTAGTCACAGGTTGGGACGACCCTCGAATGCCAACAATTTCGGGCTTAAGACGAAGAGGATACACTCCAGAATCCCTCAGAAACTTTGCCGAAGCTGCTGGAGTTTCCAAAAGAGAAAATGTAATTGATGCGTCGTTATTAGAGTTTTGTATCCGTGAGGATTTAAACAAAAAAGCACCGCGAGTTATGGCTGTTGTTAACCCCATAAAACTGGTAATTATCAATTATCCAGAAAATTACGAAGAGATTTTAATTGCAGAAAACAACCCCGAAGACCCATCAGCTGGAAGTCGTGAAGTTCCTTTTTCAAAAGAACTGTTTATCGAACGTGAAGATTTTAAAGAATCCGCAAACCGAAAATTTTTCCGACTTACCTTAGATAAAGAGGTGCGTTTAAAAAACGCCTATATTATTAAAGGTGAATCGGTTGTAAAAGACAACGATGGCAATATTACAGAAATCCATTGTACCTACGACAAGGAAAGTAAAAGCGGGAGCGGTACAGAGGCCAGTCAGCGAAAAGTAAAAGGAACGCTTCATTGGGTTTCAGTCAAACACGCAATTTCAGCCGAAATCCGCTCATACGACCGCTTGTTTTTACACCCATCTCCCGATGCAGATAAAGAGGTTGATTTTATGGACCATATCAATCCAGACTCCTTTTCAACTAAAGAAGGTTGGGTAGAGCCAAGTTTACAAGACACTTTACCAGGAGTACACTTCCAGTTTCAACGTTTGGGATATTTCATAACTGATCCAGACACCAAGCCGGGCAATCTTGTTTTTAATAAAACAGTGGGATTACGCGACACTTGGGCAAAGAAAAACAACTAACTATCGCCGTTTTTCTTTTTTTCAGCTTTTTTCATTGCTTCTCCGATTTGGTTACTTGCAGTAAACGAAGCCACCATGTTGTTGAGCATGTCTGATCCTGCCTGAGGCGAATTAGGCAATAAGATTAGGTTGCTGTTCACGTGTTCCCCAATCGACTGCAAAGTGTCGTAGTGTTGGGTTACCACAATCAACGCAGACGCCTCTTGAGAGTTGATGCCTACTTTGTTCAAAACCTCTACAGACTCCTCAAGTCCTCTAGCGATTTCTCGACGTTGATCCGCTATTCCCTGTCCTTGAAGTCTTTTGCTCTCGGCTTCAGCTTTTGCTTTTTCTACGATTAAAATGCGAGCAGCATCTCCTTCGTATTGAGCTGCTACCTTTTCTCGTTCAGAAGCATTGATTCGGTTCATGGCATTTTTAACCTGTTCATCAGGGTCAATATCGGTAACTAACGTTTTAATAATATCATAACCGTAATTAAGCATTGCTTCATTCAACTCGGTTTTAACCGCAATAGCAATATCGTCTTTTCTTTCAAAGACATCATCTAACTTCATTTTAGGAACTTCTGCACGAACGACATCAAACACATAAGAAGTGATTTGGTCATGCGGATAGTCGAGCTTATAAAAAGCGTCGTACACTTTATCTCTAATAACCTTAAATTGAACCGAAACCTTTAGTTTAACGAATACGTCGTCTTTGGTTTTTGTTTCAACAATTACATCCAGCTGTTGAATTTTTAAACTCAATCTTCCTGCAATTCGATCAATAATAGGAATTTTGATTTGCAGTCCAGAATGCCGAACACTCACAAACCTTCCAAAGCGTTCAATCACAGCAGCTGTCTGCTGTTTTACGATAAAAAAAGCGCTTATAACAACAAGCACAACAAGAGCAATGATAGCATAATAAGTAAAACTCATAAAATATAGGATTTAAGTGAATCTCAAAGTTACGAAAAAATACATCAAATATTCTGAAGCGCTTTTTGGATTCGAGATGTTACGGTTTTGTGCCCTAGAAAACAGATAATTTCAAACAAATCAGCTCCGGACAATTTTCCCACTAGGCACAAACGCAGGGGAGCCATGATTTGTCCGAACGATATCGATTCATCGGCAATCCATGTTTTAAATTCAGCTTGAAAATTGCTTGGCTCAGATAAGGATGCCGACTTTAAAAAGGCAAGAAATTTGGTAAGAACTTCAGGCGTTCCCTCTTTCCATTGTTTGCGCACTGCTTTAGCATCATAACCCTCAGGATCCATAAAAAAATAAGAGGACAAACCCCAAAGTTCTGTTAACAGCGAAGCGCGCTCTTTTACCAAACGAACAACCTTTTGCGCTTTTTCGGGCGAAACAACGATGTCAAACGCTTTAGCGTCTTTTATCAATTGCTGTTCCAACACAGATTCTTCTATATGTTGTAAATGTTGTTGATTGAACCATTTGTTTTTTTCAGGATCAAAACGCGCCCCCGACTTATGTACCTGTTCAATAGAAAACAAACCGATTAATTCGCTTAACGTTAGTATTTCTTGTTCCGTACCAGGGTTCCACCCTAACAGCGCTAAAAAGTTTACTACCGCTTCAGGAACATATCCCGCTTCCTTGTAGCCGGGTGATACTTTTCCTGTTTCCGGATCTCGCCAGTCTAAAGGAAAAACAGGAAACCCTAATTTATCACCATCTCTCTTAGAAAGTTTTCCTTTACCTGTTGGTTTTAACAACAGCGGTAAATGTGCAAATTGAGGAGTTTTCCACTCAAAAGCGATATACAATTGGTGGTGAAGCGCTAGGGAAGGCAACCACTCTTCACCACGAATGACATGCGAAATTTCCATAGCATGATCGTCCACAACATTTGCCAAATGATAGGTGGGCATACCATCGCTTTTGAATAAAATTTTATCGTCTAATAGGTTCAAATCAACTCGAATAGTACCTCGAATTAAATCAGTTGAATTTATAAAGTTTTCTACACCTCCGTTTTCTACCATTAAAAACCGAATCACATAACGATCTCCATTATCAATTCTTTTTTGTACCTCTTCTTTTGAAAGTGACAAGGAGTTTTCGAGTTTTAACCGATTGTGCCAATTGTATATAAACGTTTTCCCTTTTTCTTCGTGATAAACACGGTGTTTTTCCAAAGACTCAGACGAATCAAATGCGTAGTAAGCACGCCCTTTTTGGATTAATGTCTGAACCGCTTTTTTATAAAGTTCTTTTCGCTCACTCTGTTTGTAGGGGCCTTTTTTATCCTCCGTACCAGGGCCTTCATCGAAAGGAATGTTACACCATTTTAATGCATTGACAACATAGTCTTCTGCTCCTGAAACAAAACGATTTTGATCGGTATCTTCAATTCGTAAAATAAAATCACCGTTGTGTTTTTTAGCAAATAAATAATTGTACAATGCGGTTCTAAGCCCACCAATATGAAGAGGTCCTGTAGGGCTAGGAGCAAAACGTACACGAACTGCTTGAGTCATAGTTTTTGTTTATGATGCAAAGATAGTCCAGAAAATGAAATGGAACTCTTAAAAGTTGTTTTTCATGGATTCGGGAACATGTGGGTTTACAATTCGAAACCAAAGCGGAGGAATTAACGCCAACAGTATAGAAGTTGGATATCCGTAAGGAAGCTGCGGGCTGGTATCGTAATAATTCAATTCCTGATATTTTTTTGAAGTTTTGAAATGATGATCGCTATGTCGGGTAAGTTCATATAACACGACTCTACCGATTACATGGTCTGAATTCCACGAATGTTTATCTTGTGTCTTTTCATAACGACCCGAAGCTGTTTTTTCTCGCAACAATCCATAATGTTCTATATAGTTGATGCTTTCTAGCATTAAAAAAGAAACGACACCTATTACAGCAGCCAAGATACCAACAAAGGTTCCAAACACATAAAACACCACAAGAATGTATACTATTTGGGCAATAGCACCCCAAAACACTATGTTTTTGATAGAAAGAAATGGGCTTCCAGAGTTTTGAAGCAGTTTTTTTTGAAGCTTCCAGGCGCTTTGGTATTGACCAAATACAGACTGCCAATAAAACGCATACACACTTTGATTAAAGCGAGCAGATGCAGGGTCTTCAGGGGTGGCAACCTTCTGATGATGTCCGTAATTATGCTCAACAAAAAAATGAACATACAAACAAGGCAATAATAATAGTTTGCTTAAAAATTGATCTTTTTTATTGTTTCTATGGCCCAGTTCGTGCGCAACGTTTATGGCGTTTGTTGCCAACAAAATACCCAACGACAACACCAAGCCGATTGTTTCAAACACATAAAGTTGTGAACTCGCAAGTTCCCTAAAACCGTAAAACAACAACCCAAAAACCCACAGTATATTTCCGTAAAGCATCCAGTCAAATACAGGGTTTACAGACCGCTTCTCAATAGTTGTTTCCGAATAATTATCATTGTTAGTTCCAAGAAGCAACTCCAAAATTGGAATTACAATGAAGGGATAAGCCACTCCAGCGAATGACCAGCCTCCTTTAAAGTAAATCGCTATCCCTGCCGCAACAGGTATCGTATATGCCGCTAAATATTTTAACTCTTTCATCCCCATCTTATTTTCCTAAAACTACATTTTTTTCTATAAAACACCAATTTTTCAAACACCTTGTATAAATAGCTTTACAAAACGTACCTTTGTGAAAATTTTTATAAGTGATTCACTACTACTACAGTACAGACTTTAAGCTTACTGCCGAAGATGTCTTTTCACGTTGGCTTATTCAGGTTGCTCAATCTGAGGGCTTTGAAGTTTCAGAAATTACTTATGCATTTGTTTCCGATCAGGAGTTGTATGATATGAACATCCAATTCCTTAATCATGATACATTAACGGACGTTATCGGATTTGACAACACTGTAGGAAAAAACCTACAAGGAGATATTGCAATATCCATAGACAGGGTTCGTGAAAACGCCTCGGCGTATGAAGTTCCTTTTGAACAGGAGTTGCTTCGAGTAATGGTTCACGGCTTGTTGCATTTTTGCGGTTTTTCAGACAAATCAAAAGATGAAAAACAACTTATGACCCTAAAAGAAGAAGAAAAGATCCGATTGTTCCACGTGAAACACAAATCGAAATCCAATGTTTGAGTCCGAATACGATGTTATAGTTGTGGGTGCTGGTCATGCCGGTTCTGAAGCCGCTGCTGCCGCCGCTAATATGGGGAGTAAAACCCTTCTTATTACAATGAATCTGCAAAACATTGCCCAAATGTCTTGCAATCCTGCTATGGGTGGAATTGCCAAAGGGCAAATTATCCGAGAGATTGACGCCTTAGGCGGCTATAGCGGAATTGTAACCGATCAAACAGCCATCCAATTTAAAATGCTTAATAAATCCAAAGGACCCGCAATGTGGAGTCCTCGGGCACAGTCCGATCGAATGCGCTTTGCCGAAACGTGGAGAATGATGTTAGAAGGAACTCCTAATTTGGATTTTTATCAAGAGATGGTTTCTGGTCTTCTTATAGAAAAAAACCGCGTGGTTGGCGTAAAAACCTCATTGGGCATTACCATCAAATCCAAGACTGTGGTTTTAACGAACGGAACCTTTCTAAATGGACTGATACATATAGGTGAAAAACAATTTGGTGGCGGACGAGCAGGGGAAAGCGCTTCCTTTGGCATTACCGAGGAATTGGCGACAGCTGGATTTGATTCGGGCCGTATGAAAACGGGGACACCTCCAAGAGTTGATGGACGCTCTTTGGATTATTCACTTATGGAAGAGCAGCCCGGAGATAGCAAACCAGCGAAATTCTCGTATCTGGAAACTTCTAAACCCCTCGAAACCCAACGGAGTTGTCACATGACCTATACAAGCCCAGAAGTTCACGATCTACTCCGTGAAGGTTTTGATCGATCTCCTATGTTCAACGGTAGTATTCAAAGTGTGGGGCCGCGCTATTGTCCATCTATTGAGGATAAAATTAATAG